>FUFK010062801.1_pt1 | contig 31887 bp, 42 predicted proteins | sample 1021851 | NCBI WGS metagenome assembly FUFK01 (sample SAMEA51879418, study PRJEB19060) | metagenome | reverse complement strand
GCTGTACTGGAACAACTTTTTCCGCTTTATCAATAATCTTTTGACCGCCATTTTTTACAAGGGCTGCGGCTTTTTTTATCTCATATTCAAAAAATTCTTGAGCATTGCTAAATAAAGACTTTTTATCTGAAACAGCGTATCTACTATGCAAAACAGCATCATCTACAAGCATTTCTCCTTTGTGAAAAGCAACACCTCTTTTTTTCAAACTTGAAAAAACAATAGGATCTAAAGACTTAGAGTCTGTAATTTTAATTGGTACAACTTTGCCATTTACATCAATTTTAGTGCTTACTTTTCCTATTCCTTTTTGCTGGGCAATCTCTACGGCAACTTTATTAACAAGCGCCGTTCTTCCCGATTTTCCAGCATACGAACCCACTGCTCCCCCAAGAATGCCAGAGAAAGCCGTTGATAACCCCACTCTTAATAATGCTTGGTGTCCATTTGCTTCTGGATCATATTTTAAACGACCAGCTTCTAATGCTGACTCAGCTGAACCAATTGCTGTTGCGGATTTTAAACTTGATCTTAAAAAATTTGACCCCACACTGCGCATAACACTTGCGCCAAACCCAATCGGAATACCAAAAGTAATAATGCTGTCTGGTGACAACATTGCCCCCATAAACGCTGTTACATGATAATTAGAAATTTCACGTCTTTGAATACGCATTTGTTCATCAAGAATTTGCTTTTTTAAATACGCATAATGTTCAGCATTATTTGCGTGGCTTAAATAATGAATATGTTTGTTTCCATATCCGTCAGCTATTGCTTGATTTACAGGATAAAAATTAGGATCAACCTCGTAACGTGATGATGCTATTTCACTTTTTATTCCTCTTACCAAAAAAGCGTCTGTCCATTCATCTGTAAATGCCTGCCATCGCCCCGGATGTAAACGCGGATTTGACGCTGTATCAACACGCGTTCTTTTATAATAACTGCTTGGAAGTTCTTCTCGTCTTTCAAATTGTGCTAAGTTACCCGTCTGGTCTAAACTTAAATCTAATGAGCCTTGCTCATTTTGTGGCATTGGGTAGTTGCCTAAAGGCATTTTGGTTTCATACTGTTCCTTGTAATATCCTGTTGGCGGCATTTTACCCCCAATAATAGGAACATCTGAACCTACAACACGATTGCCATTGTCAGATAGAAAATTTATTTTCCTACTGCTGTCTAACGTTGTTGAAAACAAAGCAGTTTTAAATTCGCTTGGGGTTACAAGAGCTTTATTGCCAGACACGCCTTTATAAAAACTTTCTCCAACATTTATAATTTTACCCTTATTTTTTGTTTGCTCCAAAACGGGCAAAGACGCCCAAATTCCCGCTAACTTGTTGCCAAATTTTTCATCAGAAATACGACCAGATTTCCAATCGCTGTATTGATTTTCCATTAAGGAATAATTCGCTTTATTTTGCGTTTTTTCGTTAAAAATATCGTCTACGCTTAAAACCCCATCATTTACTAAACCGCGCAACGTCGGGTAAATAATCTGACCCGCACCTGCCGCCGAGTTTCCACCATTGTTTCTACTATATTGTTGCCATTCAAGAACTTCCAACACAGTCATTTTTGTTAATGGTTTATCAGGCGAAGCAGCAAATCCTTTGGCCCACTCATTATAGTTTAAATTACTTTCTGCTTCATAAATAAATTTAAGTATATTTTTGGCTTGTTGATCCATTAATCAATGCCTTGATTTTCAATTAATTTGTTAGCAACGACATCAATTAATTCCCTCATTTGAGCAACAGTCGCTTGATCTTTTCCAGTACCAAAAAAGCGTCTGTTAATAGGATTCCAACCGAAGTCATTAATGTATTTAGCAACAGTATATCCCGACTTTGCTAATTTTTCTTTGAGCCAATTTCCGTCATATAAATGATCAAAAACAACCTTTTCTGCTCTGGCATATGCCATAGCTTGATTCATCCGGTTCATTTGCCCACGGTACATTTGATAGTCAGCATGCAAATCGACATTTTCTAAACCAGATACGGTTTCAAAAATGCCCTCTGTCATTCCCCGCCCCCGCATTAAAATCCGATAACGCGGCTTACTTCCTCCACCATAAACTTCTTCAACAACGTAATGAATGCCAGCTTCATACATGCCTTCTCTTTTTTTACCGTAAGCTATTACTTTTCCGTCTGCGTCTCTTGTTTCTTCAAATGGCAATTGGTAAAAAAACTTTTCATCATCACTTTTTGCCTCCATTGCGTCATGAATGTGTGCGTTAATAATTTTGTCGATAAGAGTAGATCTAGCCCATGCAGCCGCGTAATCTGGTTCGCTGTACTCTCTTGTGTCGCCGCGATATAGGCCAAGTAAAGGCACGCTACTTTCCCGCATTTCACGCCAGTTTGCGACAACTGACTTTTTCCAAAAATCTCCGAAAGCATCGATTAAATTATCTGTCGGCTCTTCTGGGAAAACGTGTTCAATAGCGTTTTGTGTTCTGTATCCGTCTTCTAGTCCACCCGAAACATATTTGCTTGGCTTATATCGACCATTCATTGCCTGTCTTGTTAATTCTATAGAATTTTCAACAGGCTTTTTATCACCGCCTGCTAACTGCAATCTAAATATCTGATAGAAAAACTCTTGCGCTTCACCCATTTCTTTAGAACTAACACGCCCATCCAAACCCATTTCATCAGCTAAAATCCCTTTTATAGCAGCATCAAATGCTTCACCTGTCAAATTATCAAAATCCTCTTTCTTTGGAACAAGCGGGTTGTGAAATATGCCTCCAAGTATGGCTTCTTTTTTTATGTAATATTTTAACTGATTTTCTTTATCTTCCCAATTTCTGTCTGTAAATTCTTGATCTTGCCAACGTTTAAACAAGCCCGATTTTTCTTCGGTTCCCCAAAATTGTTCCATGCCAAAACTACCAAGTTGGCCCTTGCCTAAAAGCGTGTCTGCAAATCCAAAAATAACTTCGGAATCGTCAGGCATAATACTTGCCAAATCGACAGTATTGCCTGACATATTGTGCATATCTTTTAAACGCACATAAATATCGTACAAATTTTTAAACTTATCCTGATCTTGGGTTACTGCCGCTGAACGAAATGCACCCTCTAAACTCGGCGGCAAAAGACCTGCCTGTTTAATTTGCACCATCATCCCATTTAATTGTTCTTCATTAAATTCACCTGTTTCCCACATTGCAGGTGAAAGAGTTGTAACGCCGTGAATATTTAACATACTTGCAAGTTTACTATCGTAAACAAGACCGTCTTCTTTGGTTAAATTTCTAATGCGACCATTTTTTATCGAGTTCCATCGCGCTTCAGCATTTAGCATATTTTCTTGCGCAACTTCTCTTAACCTTGCTGTTTCAACCAATGCTGAAAGTTCGCTTGCAAACCATTCCCCCATTTGTTCATCATAAAGAAAATTACCGTCAGCATCGGTTTCAAAAGCTAAGTTTATATTTTCTTTATATCCAGTTTGCTCAAACATTTTTTGCTGTGCGATTGCAACTGTTGTGTCAAAGCCTTTGAAATATTTGGAAAACTCGATTTCATCTCTAAAATTAGATAATTGTAATTTTTGACGTAATACTTTTAATTGAGTTGAAGACATATTTTCTACGTCAAAATCTCTAAAAAATCTGCTTCTTCCAGCTATATAAAGCAGCCGTTTAATGTCTTTTCCTTTTTGGTCAGGGCCAATAACAGTTCTTGGCTGTTTTATTATAAATTCAATCGTAGAACCTAATTGCGCTTCCCCTAATTCCTCTAAGCCTTGCAAAAAATCACCACGAATACGAGGTTCTAAGCTATTTAGGTGATTGCTATACGATATTCTTTGATCTATTAAATCCAGCGCAGCTTCTTCCCTTCCAACTTTAAAACCTGCTTCTCCAAATTCTGTATCTCTTATTCTTTGAAATGCTCCATGAAATTCTTGTGGCAAATTTTCAAGCATTTTGCTTGTTCTTTTTATCGCTTCTTTTGCGTAACCCTCTACATCACCTTGATTTGCAATTTCAGCTTCTTTTATTTGTTTTCTTATAGCTGTTTGCAAACGATACGTCATTTGTTCAGCCATTGCAGCATTATAGGTTTTTGCAACTACCGAACCCATAAATTTAGTTTCACGTTCTGGCATCTGAGGAACGCCATTTTCATCTTCTGAAAATACCGCTTCCCTTGCTAATTTACGCGCAAATTCTTCACCTTCAGCAANAAACATTTGTCCGTATTGTCTAGATCTTTGAAAGTAATACTGAGATTGCTGACTTAACACATCACCCAAGCCACTGCGTTGCGACCTAACGGTTGTCATGTTTCTTGTGTCACGAATTTGAATGGGCTGACGCATTATAGGCATTATCTATTCCACCCTAATTTGTTCAAATATTTACTATTGCCAGTATATCCTCTGGAAAAATCTACTGCCGTATTCATTAATCCTGAAATTGCCGCAGATGTTCCGTTAAGTCGGGCAGCTGCGGCCTCCATATCGCCGCCAAGTTTTGCGGCTGCGGCTTGCAATTTGTAATTTGATCTTTCAACGCTGAGATTGGAGCCTATATCGCGCAATGCAAATCTTTTGTCTTTACGCCGGCCTTTTTCAATTGAAGTAAAACTCGACAAATCAAGACCTGACATTACACCCGCTGCAATGTTGTTTTGTAATTGTTGCGCAAATTGAATGTTTATATCTCTTTGCTGCCGCATTGCTCTGGCCCCTGCCAGTATCGACAGATTTTCCATTTGCGCGGCCTCAAAAGCACCTCTGGATTTTGCATCTGCCGCTTTTACATTGGCCCCGCCAATACCAGTTATTGCGCCAGCAACGGCATTACCGCCCATTAACATTCCAGTGGGACTACACATTACTGACCTCACACGAAAACATTTAAAACAACCCCTCGCATAATCATTTGGCCCGACGAGGTTCCCTCAATTTTCAAAACAGGGTCACGATCCCAAGTGCCAATGTAATATTCGCGCCAATCATCGATGCGAATAACGCCAAGATCCGAACCTGTATCATCAGCCGTAACAACATCCATTGCCGACACAGATCCCGATGCCGCTTTTTCAAAGCTAATTTCGGCAGAAACCAAACGCTGCTTTTTGCCAATGCGTGTGCCAGAAGGCAGTTGGGCAATAGGAGCATGCATATCAACGTTGAAACTCATTTGATCGCCAACAGTAACGTTGGTTAATGCTGTTGCTGTGCTAAACGCATTTGATGCCACAGACACAGTGCCATAATTGTAATGACTTGTTGTTGAGTCATAATAAATTTGTTGTAACCGTGAACCATCAATATGCGTCGTTGTCCAAGAGGTTGTTGCGGGATCGGCTGTTTTTACTTCCGTAAAATCTGTTGTCATGTAATCCAATACATCACTATCAAATCTTAAAATATGGTATTCATCGCTGCCGCTTTTTGTTCCGTCACTGGCAAGATTGGCTTGGCGTTTTCCAACTGCAAAAATAGTGTTTTTCATACAGCAAACGTCGATAAATTCGCCATAATCAAGCGTCCAACGCATCCAGCCAAAACTATCGTCGGCTCTTGCCGAATGCAGCACCAGCATAGCCCCATCGGATTGATCGGCAAAAAAACAATAAGGCGTTGTAAGGGTTGCACTTGCGCCTTCGTAGGTTGCTGTTTTTTTCGGTAAATCCACCCAATCAGGAATAACAATCGAACTCGGCAAAGAATGATAATCCGTAATGCGCGTATCTGTTGTAAATTCCCTAATTTCTTTTCCGTTGGCATCTACGAAAAACACGCCGCCATCGAATTTGCGCGGTTCTGTAAAAGACGAACCGTGATCGGTGGCCCTTACAATTCTAACAGTGCTTTGAGTAATCGGATCTGTTGCAGAACCAGGGACATAAACTTCTTCCGTGTCTGTAAATAAAATTAGATCGTAACCAGACACCATATGACGCACAAAACTGTTTTCGCCCACGCCATACATGGCAATAGCATCAGCTACATTGCCTTCGCCTAAATCAAAGTTTTCTTCTGCACCAAACTGGCTTGCCCAAACCGCATTCGGCAAAGAATTAGTGCCACCAAGCCATAAACGCCTTTCGTGCATACATGCGCAAGTAGGCCATCCGCGTGTTTCAGAAAATGCTTCTTCTTTTAAGCCCTTTAACGCGCCAATGCGAAAACATAAAACGCCTGTTCCTCCAACAAGCTCGTCGTTGGTTGCCGCTGTGCCATCCCCATCAACTTCAAACGTATCCGCATCAATAATGCGCGTAACTGTATATGCTCCCGCATCAGAGTTTGCTGGTGCTGTTGTTGTGTCGGTTGCAGCTTCAACAACTTTTTTCATTGTTGTTTTAACTTTGTTGGAATCTATTGTTGAAACGCCTGCAAAAAATACCTGATCGCCTTTTTCCAATCCATGATTAAAATAGGAAACTTCTACCAGCTTTGAATCTTTTTTGAATAAAAATGGATTGCTGTCGAGCTTTGCGGCAATGTTCTTTTTAATAGAAATTGCTGCTTCTGTCTGACTGTTTACAGCCGTAATGCGAAACTCGCCATCAAGCAATTGCATATTTTGACCAACATGGTCAGACGTAAAAAAATGAGCGCTTGACGTTAAAGTTCCTGTTCCGTTGGTCAAATCATAAGTGCCTGAGGTGAGCGCCGTTAAGAATGAACCATAACCCGTCGAAAGACCGCCAGTTGTAAAAATATTAGGTGTAAATGTTATTGTCTTTTCAAACTCATAAAACGGTGCTTTTTTTGTTCCATCGTCGTTTTCGTCAAAAGCAAAATGCTGTTGATAAAGCGTTCCGTTGGTATTTCTAAAAATAAACTGCGGCCTTATTGTTGAATCCGTAATCAACAATCGATCTCCGACTTTGGTAAAATTTAGATAATCAACGTTTGATGTTGTTAGCCATAAATCTGATGAACCACTCGAAAGTGATGTTTGTGATAAAGCCTTATCAACATATAAAGCACTCGATGAATGCAAATTCCGCGTAGACTCATTGTATGTATAATAGCTAAAAAACGTTGTTGTGCCGTATGGTCTTAACGCCAGCAAATACAAAGCTGAGTCATTAAATTCCCAAGGTATTATACGCAATTCATCTGCCAGATTATCCAGCGTTTGCGTTCCCCAGCGTCTTGCCAAGCGTCCATCGCCCAAAACCATCATATTATTGGCTTCACGCACAGAAGAAGAATAGGCATTACTGTCTTGACGAACTCTTAATGCACCACCTGTTCGCCCTCTGCGAAAATCTGAACGAAAATCTCTAATTTGTGGCATTAGATATTCCTGTGAGTACGCCGAGCTTTAATAAATAATTTCGTGTCCAACCGCGACGGTGTTCTGCCTTGCGCATCTCTGGATCTGGCTTTTGCCATCATGATTTCAGACTCTTTTTGCAAAGCCAAAGCCATTTGTTCATCCTGTGTAATTGGCATTGCGATAGCTGCCGCCAAAGACATGATAAATGAACGCCGAAAATATCCGGGCCATGATCCTGCACTAATGGTATTTGTATATTCAGCGGTCACTGTAGATGTGGAATTGCTGTCTACATTTACAGCTATTTTGTATCCAAAACGATCAAACTTATCGATGTAATCATCAACGTATATTGTGTGTAAAACCAATGCTGAACTTGGTAATTGATACAGTCCTGTCCACGGTGGAGGCGGTGTATCCGATAATCTTGAAAGAGCCACACGATCACGCGCAAATCGCCAAGGATAAGCGGAAAGTTCATGCTCCAATATATCGGCAAACAACCTGTTTCCTGTTTTGGCTGCTAAAGTGTTTTCGGTAAAAGAAGCAATATCTGGCACACCAATCTGAGCCAGAGCCGCATTCATTACTTTAATACTGCTGTTGGAAACTGATAATGGTGTGGCTGTCATACAAGAACCCTTATTTGCAAAAGGGAGGCGAGTACGTCCCGCCTCCCAAGGTATTCAGCTGGCATAGTCTGCCACCTACACCAGCAATCCAACTTACGACGGAGCTGCCGAAAGCGTGGATACTTTAAAAATGCCTGTGTCCTCAATGACTTTTGCACCAAGCGACATGCTTGAAACACAAGACCATGCACTTCGAGTGTTTTCGTAATCCCAAATCGTATTGATTTCGGAGTTTACGCCATGACCAACTGAGGAACGGTGCCACATCAGGTTTGTCGCAACGTTTGTTGCGCTTTGACCAAAAGAAATGTTTGGCAGCGGGAACCACAAAACACCCATCCAGAATTTGGCTGTCATGCCACCTTTAAATGGCAAACTATCCATGCCCACATAATCGGCATTGGCAAATTCAACCACTTTAAGGAATTGCGCCCAAGCATAAGGATGCAATGCGCAATAGCGCTGACCATCATCAGGAACTTCGTTCACAGAAAACTTTGTTACAACTGACATAGCTGTATCAAAATCCCAAGCAGCCGTTGCNTCCCCTGCATCTGTAGAGTTTGCACCAGCTTCCATAGCTGCAATCAGAACTTCGTCGGTTTTCTTGCCCAAAGCAGCCGCATGAGCCGCAGCATGTGAGCGTTTTTCGTCGATGTTCAGTTTGAGCAAATCAAGGTCATCGATCAATGTCGGAACATAGTAGTCCGTCATATCTGCTTTGACTTTGGTGTGCGTTGGATCAATGAACGTATGTTCTGCGTTGCGCGTTTTAGATTGCGCTGCAAGTGTTCCAAAGAGTTGAAAATAAACAGATTTCGCTTGAACAGTCCCTTTGCGAGTCATGTTCTGCAAGCGAGAACCCATTTGGCGGTATGTAAGGTGAACGTCGGCGTTATATTCTTCTATAAAGGCGACATCAATTGTCGAAGCCATTTGGCCCTCCATGATAAGTTACAGGAATGTCGGGTATTCCTCTAACGCGTATCACGGGTATTCCCAGCGGAGCCGCTAACGGTTTTCGGGGCCGTATTGAGAGGTATCCATATAAAAATGGACAAACTCATAGCCAGAAATATTCGCTTTTTCTTTTTCTATGTCAAACCCCAAATGTTTGAGCCATTTAATTCTTTTTTTCTGATTAGAAGGCACAACATTAGTCAGCTTGTTCCACAGCAATCCGTGAGCTTCTAAAAAACCTTTGCACATGCGCGTCATTTGCCGCCAATGCACATCTGCAAGCGTTGTTCCTAACAGCCAAATTATACCAACACTTTTGTCATTTTTTGCAGGCGTAATGCCACCAACACAAACAACCTCATTTCCCTTTAAAAAGGTATAATAACTGTCTGTTTCTACGCGCTCCCGCAATTGTGGAAAAATCGGAGCATTCGTTGCATTTTGCAAATATGCTATTTCGAACTTGTCAGAAGCGCGTAAGTTTAATTCCAATTGCGTCAGATCTGCTTGCGTTGTGCGGGTTAGGATGAAATCATTTTCTAGACGCAGCTTTCAATTCCTCTTGTTTTGCAAATTGTTGCCACATATTGCGTACTTCATTGGTGTAATCGGTATCTTCGCCAAATCGCGCATCTGCCTGCATATTGCGTATATTTTCACGCGTAAGAGGCTTTGATGTCTGGCTTGAGCCAACATCATCAGGAGCAAAGCCAGAACTTGCTGTGGATTTTATCATGCTTTCAAAAAACTCCACGCCTGCCGCATCTGACATAACTTTTCGGATGGTTCCGTAGTGTTTTTCATCGATGTTTTTGCCAATCCATTTATTGACTGCATCAATGCGCGTTTGGGCTTTTTCGCCTAATTTGCCAATTTCTTGCTCAACATTTGTTTGCGTTTGCGAATAAACATCTTTGATAAGGGACTGAAACGCGTCGGCACCTATGTTATTTTCTTTTGCCCAAGATCTGAGCGTATTGTCTATTGTTTCGTCTGGTTTTTCCCAACCTTCGGGATATTCATAACCTTCAATATCATCTGGAACGCCGAGTTCTTTGGCATAATTTTCCGAAACTTCCGCTTTGATCTCTTGACGCAAATCATCCGTTTTTTTCGAGTAAGATTTATAAAGCTCACTGTATCCTTTCGCTTGATCCTCAGCAGAGTTGAATTTGTCTAATAACCAATCGGGCCTATCCGACGAGGTTGTTTCAGCGGGCGCATCATCCGCAACAGGCTCAAACATTGTGTTGGATTTGCCCTCATCTGGTGCAGTTTCAGTGGCAGCTTCTTCTGACATTACTTTCCTTTCTTTTTTGTTTTTCGTCTGGCATCTAGAATGCCAACAAGTCGGCGCATTCCTTCTTGCATTCGTAATTCAGCATCAGAACAAGAAGGGTGCATAACGGCGTTTGTTGAAATAGAGCGCAAATAATCCATTAAAGCCTCACCAGCCGATCCATTTAAGACATCACGACATAAGGCGTTTATCTGTTCTTCGGCTCTTGGGGGTCTTGACCATCCGTCAATCGAATTGGCAGCTAACTCAGAAATTTCCTGAATTTTCCGCTTAACGGCGTGTTCTGTCATTAATATCCTTTACCACCACTGCTTTTTTTACAACGCCCTGCGGCTTTGCATTTTTGCGGTGATTTGCAACTTGAACATATTTTCATTGGGCTGCTCCTTGCATTTGTTGCATTTGCATTTGCTGCATCATTTCAGCGGATTGCTGAACGGCTTGCAAAACGTCATCGGCAGTTTTGTAAAGCTTTGTTTCCAAGCCCATTTTTTCTTGAAGCCACATATGAACTTGCTCAGTGTCATACATTTGACTTGCTACATTAGGGCCGTAAACGGATGCCCTCAAATTAAAATCGGACACCAGCTTCTGAATGTCACGACCAGCTTGCGCTTGAGCCAAAGGGGAAATAGCTCTTATTTGAATCGCTTTACCGTTTACGACAGGCAACTCAATGTCGCCTCTTTTTTCAAGAATATAAAGCGCGCGCCTCATGTAAGGTTGGATAAACTCATAAAAGACACGCGCAAACCCCGCTGACGTTCTATGTGCAAGATCAGCCATCCTTTCTGCAACTTCGGTTGCTGTCGCGGGGGTTTTATTCGGATCGGATAACATATCGTTATACAGCGCTCGCTTGATGTTGAGGCGTTGATCACCGAGCACAACGTCTTGCATATTAAAATTACCCGTGGAGCCTTGTATGGGTTCAAGTCCTCTGGTCCCAATCTCGCGGTTAATAATGGTTCCGGGCAAAAGAGAAATATTATCAGCATTAACAGTACCTTCGTTATCCGTCTGGTACAGCCCGACAATTGACATAGCTGCATTTTCAAGAATCATTTCCACCATTAGATTTGTTGTTCTAATAGCTCCCATTGCATTTAACAGCGGCCCACGACCCCAAGTTTCACCTGAGGCTGTATTCCATCGAAATGCTATGAAGGGGTTGCTTCCTTCGCCTTCTAGTTTTTGCGTTTGGATGATTTCGTTATGATCTTCGCAAACCACGATATGATAGTGACAAATATTCGCTTCGGAAAAATCACGATACGTATACTCAATGATACTAAGTTCTTTATCTTGCGAATGCAGAATGTCAGAACTTGTTGAATACGTATTATTACTGTCCATTTTTGGATAGCGGAAAGGTATGTTTTTGGCCTGTACTTTTTGGGTACGAAACACGCCACCCACCATATCATTCGCGCCGCGTTCAAGGTATACATCTGTGAGGGGGATAGCTCTGTGATGGAACGCATTTTCGCCCGAACCCTCTTCAAAAAGTAAGACGCCTGTTGAAACGGCCATATCATACAGGCTTTCAGCCGTTTCTTGAGCGAAATTGCTGTCCCAAATTTCTTCAAATACGAACTTATTAATGTCATCGAGATCCCTATTCACTGCTTGTGCATCTCTGGCGTCTACCGACATGGACGCATCGAGTTTTACAAACTCAGTGAAAGGAGGCATAAGACCCGCTTGCATTCGAGAAACAAATTCAGCCAAAGCATTTGCGCCTGTTTCGTCAAAAATATCTTCTGCATTGTCTACAGGGTTAATATTATGAAACCGTTTACGCGCTGGCATTGTCAGACGAAAACAATCGTCAAATAGCCCTTCTAAACGCTGCCTTTCGGCTTTTGCCATATTGCGGCGTTCAATTACTGCTTTTGCGTCCATTTACTAACCTGCGAAGAAAGATCGTGACCCGAAACCCGATGATGTTGTTCCAGAAAAATTATTAGCGGCTGCTAGTTGTTTTCTTCTTGCTGAATATGTGTCTTTTCGAGCTTGTAACGCTTCCAAGCTGGATCTTGCCTTTTGAGTTTCAGCTTCGCGTTTTTGTTCGGCTGCTGCTGCTTGTCTTGCTTTGTTTGCGTCTTTTTGCGCTTTACTTGCTTGTCCCAAGCCATGCATCGCGCCTGCGATTGCCATAAATCCCAAAAGTTGGGGTGGTAAGCACATGATTTCCTCATTTCATTGAGTTTTTTTGTAAACTGAGCTTTTTAGAATCCTAAGTCAACGCCCACGCGATAATATAGATTGTCTATTTTTTTGCCTTGCGGTTATTGCCGTTTGCCGACCAAACAAATTTTGCTTTCTGTGCGCTTGCGTTTGGGTTTTTGCGTGTATGCTTCGTCCTATCAGCTTTTTNCCGTAACCCATTCTGAGAAACATATATTGCTCTGCATCAGAAATGTGGGAATAAATGCTTTTTTTATCGATTTCCTCACGGTCTTTTAAATAAGAATACCCACCTTTTTTTGCGTTTAGAATGTAATGACAGTTAGGGCTGAGAAAATACGCAGGCATACCTTCGATTAATGTGTTTAGCTGTGTTTCCACCGCGCCTACGCGGATAATCGGATCATTTGACCATGCAGGCTGCACATCGAGGCCAGCGGCTTTAAAAATCTGATACGGCGTGGTTGAGTCCGTTGTTGCACGATCCTCACCCCTTGGATCGCCTGTAATTACAATTTTGTAGTTGCTGTAATGCTCTTTGATATGATTGCTAAGAATAGTGGCAAATTGCCTGGCATTTGTGTCTTTTGTCACAATCTCGTCGAAAACTCGGACTTTTCCCCGAATATCCTGACCAAAAGCTGCCGCAGGGGTTAATCCGAAATCCACGCCAATATGAATGGGTTCGCCCTCTACTGGCCCAAAAGGTTCCAAAGAAACGTGAGTTTTCTCTGAAAAACCGCGATATACTGGTCTTCCTGAGAAAATACGCCCAATTTGGTTTTGCAGCATATTTCTAATCCAATCACGCGTTTGACCGTGAAGAAGATCCGTATAATAGGTTTCGTCCGTATATTTTGCGTTTTCGCGCGTGGGATTTAAATNATATCCTACAAGCTCGCCAGCATCGTTAAAATCGTCCAGCATTGCAGGCGGTTGCGTGAAAAATTCCCAATTAACAGGCTTGAGAAGAGTAAGACGGTCTTCTTCCGTCATCCAGTCTGGCGGCTCTGTCTGACCCGACATTATAGCCCACCAATGTTCTTCGTGAGGCGCGTTTGAATCCATAATAACACAAGATCGCGTAGGGCCACCTTCTATCACGCGAGGATACCTCTTTACCCGTGATATAGCAGAGGTAATAATNTCTCTGGATAACTCCCGCGCCTCATTTATCCATATAAAGGTAAACTCAAAAGAGAGCAACTTCCTAACGTCTTCATCACGATCTAATGCCAGAAACCAAACCTCTGCCTCCAAATTTATTTCTGGTATATTTATTGAGTGACGAAACGGCGCTCGCCACCTTATCGGCCCGAAATCATTCTCTGGAAGCCAATCCAACCACGTTTTCATAGTTGTCGTTTCAAGCTGGGGCGTTGTGTTTCTAATAACGCCCACTCTGACCTTTTTTGGGCCAGTTCTTTCCCCTGTTTTTAAGTCAATGCTGTTTTCCTGACCCAACATCAGGCGCAAACACTCAATTACACACGCCGCAGACTTCCCAGAGCCTATAGGCCCCTGTATTCCCCGAACAAATGCTGGGGAAGACATGAATTTCTTTAAAATAAAGCCATCAGGTGTGTAATTTACATTAACCAATACATGCCCCCGTACAAAATGGCGACAATCACGACGTTAAAAAAAGTAAAACCCAGCATAAGGTTTAAAGTTTTCGAGCGCTGCCGCCGTAAACGACGCTCCCAATACAAACTCTCAGCATCATCCCTCATAATAACGTTAGAACGCAGCTGATCCAAAGCAGCATCAATCGTAATTATGTCGTGTTTGTCTAACTCAAAGCGCGTGTTAAAATGTTTTGCCAATTTTAAACGCTCGGCTAACGTAAGATTTTCGTTCATGGCAGTGAACATCCTCCTATCTACTTCCATGCCTTCGGGCATTTAATCTAACCCTGTTTAATTCCTTCTTTTGATCCTCATTCAACAACGCCATCATTTTTTTAGGCGCAGTACGCTCAACAATAAAATTACCACCCCTCTTTACACACCAGTAACCGTCCAGATCAAAAAAGCCCCCCTTTACCTTAAACAAACACCCATTCGGCTTCTGACGCTCGATGACCGCATCAACAGACCTGTCAATAATAACCCTATCACCACGACCACCCTGAATGCGGTAGCTCGGAATAGATGGAACCTTGCTCGGCCTGTAAGCAGGCGCCGTTTGCACCTTCTCAAAAAAACTANCCAATCTTAGAATACCCCGCCTTCTCTCGGGCCAAATCCCGACGCTCTACAGCCTTATCTACATGATCCTCACAAACCCACATGCTCGTCCTCTTGTCAGAAGGTACGTCTAAACCACCCCAGCCAACACCAAACGGAGCAGGCTTTTTGCAGAAGAAACACAAATAACTTTTCGGCTGCATTTTGTCCGTGTGGGTCGGGTCACTAGGGAGCAGCTTTGAGTTTTTCCCCCACCCCTTGCGTCTGTATGTCTTCGATGTCGGGAATTTCGCCAACTGTTTGTTCATCAATAATAATCCCTGTATCAGTCTGGTTAAGATTAATGTTAATCGACACCTCTCTATTACCTGTGCTCATGGTGGCTGCTGGTACATCGCTGGCCCTGTAGCCTGCTCGATCCAGTAGGTCTGCTGCTGCTAGCTGTCGTACGTTCTCGCTTCTGGCACTGGTGGCTAGGTCAAGCATGGTGGCTAAACCTACCCTAGCACCCTCAAGTAAGTGCTGCCTGATCGCATGTTGTACCCCTGCTCTACCTCTATCTGATCTCAAGAATGTGTTAATGCTTGATTTGCTTGCATAACCTGCTGCTTTAGCAAGCTCTTCAAGAGTGAGGTTGGTAGTTACGCGTAGTCGGACTGCTTCTGCTTGTCTGGCGTCCAGTTCGGTACCATCTGGAAGTGTTACTAAGTCATTCATTCGTCGGGTTTCAGTCCTTTATCGTGAGGCACACTATGCCGCGTCGGTGCTCCTCAGGCTCGTTATTCGTTTCAAACTTTTACACTCGTCGTCAATGTGGGATTAGCCATCCCCCCTCCCCCCTTAAAAGACAAGATCCTGTATTTCTGCGGGTATTGTCAAGAGGCTCATTGGTATATGTTGTGTCTCTTAGTTTGCTTTGACACAAGATATTGTGATGATTTGGAGGATGGCCTTTGCTGGTGAGCTATTTGCTATACAATGTAGTCAGGCTTTCTGCCTTTTGCTGCGACGAGCTTGATCTGTCCATCCCGTTTGGCAAATCACCCCATTGAGGGGCGAGTTTGCTCAATACAAGGATTCAGAGGCCATCCTTGTACATCCTGCTAGCCTGCCCCAGCCTCCTAGCTTTCGGGATATCAATTGTCCGAGCACGCGCACGCTCCCCGCTGTGTGCGCTATGCAGTGGGACAAATCAGCGAGCAAGCTCGCTACATAGATTTGCCCTTATTCTGCATGTCTCGGCTGTCGCTCCGTCGGGGTCACGTATACATCCACTGCCAATCATGCTGCCTCAATGCCTTCACCGCCAAAGTGGGCGGCTCTCACCTAGTCGGTGACTCATCCAAAACGGGGAAGAAATGACGCTAAGTCAGGCAAGCTGACTCTGCATCATTTGCATTTTTGCGTGTTTTGGAATCGGGCATGACCCGTGATCGGTCAGGGTGTCTTCGGGTGACGTCATTATGACAATTTAACCATTAAAATGGAGATAAAAAATGGAATATGACCCAATGACTCACCAAGATAAACTTCACGCCCTAGTGAAATACAAGGAAAATCTGGAATGTTTAANCCAATTTGCTTGTTCTGAAGACCTCAATCTTATCGAAGCACTTACTGAAAATTTACTTGGTCATGTGAAAAAAGAAGTCTTTGCCGCTTACGAAGCAACTTCCCAAGCATTTTACGAAGCAACACTAAAGGAGTATAAATCATGACCTATCGTCGTCTTAATCACGCAAAAGCATATAGCTCTGAGGAAGAAATTCTCAGAGTTATAGACAGTTTTGACCATTGGTACGAGTGGGAGGAAATTCCCACAGAAGAACCAGTAATTACAATGAAATCAAGAAATTCGGTTAGCGACACACTAGCCGAAATCAACCCCGCAAGGGGGTTGACATCAGCTAGCTTAGTCGCTGGCCCTGCAAGTGTCATTAAAAATGGAGATGAAAAATGACTATCACAAATAAATCCAAAAAAGAAGAAATCTTTGCCGCTTACACGAAGCAATCAATTGAACTTAATGTTGCCAAGGAGTCACTTAATAATGCGCACACTATTCAGACAGCTTTTGAGACCATTGCAGAGTATTTTGTTGAAGAACAGTACGTCTGGGATTCCGCGGAACGGATGGAAGTTCGCAAGAATGTTCTGGCCTATGCGCAAAGCGTCGTGCTCAACTCCCTCTGCTACAGCCTTAATCTTAAGCTCAACGACGCCAAGATTAAGAGCAACGACAATCACAAGACAGTCAGAGCAGCAGCGGCTGAACGGACTTCATCGTATGGTAAAGCGAATTTTGATCGCGCAATCGCATGGCAAGAACGGCTCAACCTCACAGAAATCTCAATCAAGGAGTGTTTGGAAGCTGCCGAAGAAGCTCACGAAAAGTATCTTGAGCGTCCTTTCAAACGTGTTTCTCAAGCTTTCCAAGAAAGCCCATCTTTGGAACCAAAAAATCAAGCACTAGAAAGGGCTGAGGCAATTGCACAAGCTAAAGCCGTAGGTGTTGATATATCCGACACAATCCCGGCGGGTATTGATAATAATACAGATGGTGTGAATACGACAGATTCCGACGTTATCGACCAAGATAACAACGATGTGAAAGTTTTGATTCAGACCGACAGCGACCCAGTGTTAAGAAAGATCGCTGCCGACGGATACAACGTAAAAGCAGTATCATAATCAGGCCGCTAGCTCCAAGCTAGGATAAGCACCTGAGTGTAGCCCGTAGCTAGTTACCGCTAGCTGCGGGTTCTTTTTTTTATGTCGAGGACATCGATGCGTCAATATCGGAAAAACGAAAAGGAAACATCCCGCGCTGACCAACGTTTATCGCTTGTTGATAAATCGCAGAAACAAAGCCCAAGCAAGCTAAAGCTCGCTTGGGCTTTGTTTCTAAAGGGGAAGGCGCTCCAACACGAAAGTAAATGACATGGCTTATGGCCCTAAACGACCAGATCTTAAATTTTTAATCGATGCTTGGGAAAAAGAAATTGTCTGGAATGACATTACAATAATTCTTCGCCTTAACAAAAGTGGCAATGGAGGAACACTTCCTAATGGTAGTTTTATGCAGCATTTAGAAATTCAAACTAAAAATAATGAGCCGTTACCTATTACAGATACAGGTTATAAATCTCATTTTTTTCATGGAAATCTAGGAAAAAGCGTATCTGACGCAGTTCTTGATTGGATTAACAAAGAAGCTGAAAGCAAAAAATGGCAACGTTATTGGAAGGAACGCGAAAAGGCGCTCCAACAGCCTGATTTATTCGGAGATCTCTAATGATTTTTTATTTCGTTGCAGGGCTATGCTCTGCCGCAGCAATTATCTTTTTGCTGCTCAAATTCAATATGCGTCGGGTTTTATGCTTCGACATTCTCGTTGATTGCGCTGCAACAGCGTTTTTAATCATCATTTTTGCAGGGTCTTTTGCGGGAATGATGGCTGCCGTGATCGGCGGTGCAATCATTTCAATCACCTTATTCTTCGTCAAACGAGCAATAGGCCATGACAGGCTTACACGGCGGGGTTGGGTTCATGTTCCACCAAGGAGAAAACAATGGGACTGACTAACAATCAAAAACACATTGCTCAGAAGTTTCTTGAGCTTATGAAAAAAGACGGACTGCAATGGACACAGGCTTGGCGTCAACAACGTCCCCCATTCAACGGTCTAACCAATCATACCTATCAGGGAATGAATTATATGACCTGCGCAATGCGTATGTATGAATATGGCTGGTCAGATCCGCGTTTCATAACAATCAAGGGCGTTACGCAGCTTGGCGGCTCGGTTAAGGGCCACAAAGCAACACCAATTTTCTTTTATGGACCTATGACGTTTGAGGACAAAAATGGAGAAGAACAAACAACAATGCGAGGACGCGCATTCAACGTGTGGAACGTCAAGCAACTCGGATTGCAAGACCACCCAGACTTGCAGCCCTTACCTATCGCTTTCCAAACAAGCGAAATTTCTCGGAATGCACGAATTGAGCATTTTATTGCAAAAGCAAATATCAATATCACACAAGATAGCCACGCTTACTATAGTGAAAGACGTGATTGCATCGGGATACCTGATCCCTCTGATTTTCTTTCCTCGGCTAATAGGACTGCTACTGAAAGTTACTATTCAGTATTGTTACATGAGGTTGTTCATTGGACGGGTGCAGAAAAGCGCCTTAACAGAATTGAGTTCCGTGAGTACCACAAGGACAAAATACAACGCGCTCGAGAAGAATTAATAGCTGAAATTGGCTCTGTTTTTTTTGGTAATATGTTTAACGTTCAAACATTACCAAACCANGATAATGCCGCTTATGTGCAAAGTTGGATAAAATTACTCGAATCCAANGAAAGTGCTGTGTTTGATGCAGCCACAGCAGCCAATAGAGCGATGCAATATTGTGCACAATACGATATTTTGGAAAAAAATGCTGCTTAAATAAGCAAACCTTTTCAGTTTACTATTTATTTAAAAAATACGCTACGTCATAACTGATTCGCAGTGGTTTTTTTGTAAACTATTCGGGTTCCACGAGTTGTTGCATAGGGCAACACGTCGAAAGGGCGTGACGATAGGTGCGCTCAGAAAGGAGGCTTTATGGGGATATTCCAGAATCATGCTGGGACACTGGAAAATGTAGTTGGTTGTAGCGTTAGGAAAAACAAATGGCTTAACGCGCCAATTGGTCCTCCCATATGGCAATAAAAAATCCTCTCAGAACATTCTTTGACGTACTCAGCGATAATCAATTGCTTGAAAGGGCTGTTGTGCAGTACGTAAAGGATGGAACATCAGAAAAAATCATAGTTTCGTTCGATACTTCTCAATCTGTCATAAAATCGAACGACGTGGAGCAATGGTTTAAAGACAATGACACTGGTAAAAATAAAAGGCATTCATCGGGTTAAAAAACGTCTCTCCGATGGAACCAAAGTAGAATATCACTACATTTTTCGTGGTGGGCCACGTTTTTGGTCTAGCACAGATAACGTTGAAAAACATGGCCCAGCCTATTTTCAACTTTATCAAGAGACAATCGGCACAGCACCGCTTGCCAAAGGTAAATTCAGAGAAATCTTAATTGCCTATCAAAANTCACCTGAATACAAGAAACTTGCCGACAGATCAAAAAAAGACATAAACACGTCGATATTTTCGGTAGATGGCATAGATGAGGTTTTTGGTGACGCTCCACTTGCAGCGTTTAACGATCACCGTATTCGGAAACAAGCATATCAGTGGAGAGATCGTCTTGCTGAACGATCTGAGCGCACAGCAGATGCAAGATTAGCGCATCTGGCTGCTATCAACACATGGGCGTTGGATAGGGGTTATCTTGTCCAACACCATTTACAAAAAATCAAAAAGCTTTATCGAGTAGATCGCTCAGACATCGTTTGGTCGCAAAGTGAAATCGATGAATTTTGTGCAATCGCGCCCCAACACGTTGCTAACATTCTTACGGTTGCAACAGAAACTGGTCTTCGACCAGGCGATTTAATAAAATTGAACAGAACTCACTTAAAAAAGACAAATTATGGCACTCGTATTNAACTCATAACTAATAAACGTGGTCGTGTTGTATCAATACCTGTTACAGAAAGGTTGCAAGAGTTAATAAACAATTTGCCACCTACTCAGCTTCAATTTCTTGTCGGCTCCAAAGGACATCCACATAGTAATCCTAATCGTTTAGGTCAGCTTATTACTAAGTGGAAAAAGAAAACCTTTGTTCGACAAGATTTAAGACTACAAGACGCTAGAGGTACAGCAGCCACNCGNTTGTTCCAAGCAGGGTTGCCNCTTCACAATATTGCATTGTTTATGGGCTGGTCGCCACAACATGCCGCAAAAATGATTGAGGTGTATTGTCANATGAACCCAGAAGACAATGCTGATGTGCTCATTAAGTTGGAACAAAATGCCACTTAACCGACTCACTTCACCTGTAAAGAGGCCGCGCTGCTGGGCCTCTTGACAGCCTCAGACTCATCGGTTTGCGTTTATTTGTGTAAACCGAAGTGTAAACTAAAAAAAAGTTTGATTTTCCTAAGGTCAAAAAACCCTTTAAAATCAATGGTCGGGACGGCAAGATTCGAACTTGCGACCTACGGTACCCAAAACCGATTAACTTTATTGTTTACAAACAACATTTTTGTAAATTATGCTCTTTTACACGGCTTAAGATTCAAATGGTTATGGTTAAAGCGTAAACTGAAAGGAGGCCAAAATGCGCGTAATAAAACTAAACGGATTTAACATTGCTACCGCCTTAAAACCATCAACCTCTCCTATTTCTTTACCACCATCCGACGAGGTTTCGCCTCCCAGCTACAGGCAAATTGAATTGCTCAAAAAGCAAATCAACACGCTTCAAAATAATTTGTTTAAAGAAGAAAAGCGACGTTTTTCTCTCTGCAATCAAATCCAAAAGCTGGAAGCAAAATTAAGATCAAGTGAGTCCAACTCAGCGATCTCTTAAATATCTTCGTTCACTTGGTTGGCACTGTGAAATTGTAGAGCGTTATAACCATTTTACACGAACACGACACGATCTTTTTGGTTTCGGGGATGTTATCTGTATTTCGTCAGCGCATCCTCCCCTGCTTGTACAGGTGACATCCTCGAATTGGTCATCAAGAGTTCGGAAAATAATCGAAAGCCCGCTTACTCCGCTTGTTCTATCTGCGGGCTTTAACATAGAAGTTCACGGCTGGCGCAAACTCAAATCTAACAACAACAGAATGACAATCAAGGTCATTCAAATAACCGAGCAAGATTTACAATGAGTTTCAAAACATTTCGGCTAATTGCCGAAGCCAATATCTTTTTGCCTAATGAAAAGCTTGTGCTCTTTCAAATGGCAAGTTTTCAAAATGAGCAAACAAAACGCTGTAATCCATCACCAGAGCGCATTGCGTTTTACACACGATTGAGCGCCCATCAAGTTCGTTCAATCTTAAAAAAACTGGAAAGTAAACAGATCATCGAGCGCAGCCACCACGGTTGGACGTTCAATTTTCCAGACGAAGAATCACCTGATCAAATCCCTGATGATTGGTGGCCCTCATCAATCGCCATCGATGCCCTCATCCAAGCTAACCCACATCACGATTTTGACATGAAAGAGGCTGTTAATGACTTCATCCAATTCTGCAATCAAAACGGACACAGCATCAAACGAGATCGACTTGACGCTGCCTTCATCCGAAATATTTCCCACATTCTCACGTATCGCCCACAGGGACATGCACAAATCGCAACTGACCCTCCAAGACAAAAAAGAGATTCGATATTGTCTGGATTTATTGGACGCAATTCCTAACAAAAACAAAGATCTTTCGTTTTCTGAACAAAAAGCATTCGAACAAAAACACGACGTAATATATCTTGGTGTTTTTTTAGACAACCATTGGTTTATTCCTAGCGCACTTCCCGATGAAAATTTCAACGGTGCATTGGTTAGATTGTCCAAGCCAAATGATCGTCCTTTTGATGTTAAAAAAGCACTTTATGAGCTTTGGCTTACAACGCGCCACCAAGACCTTACCGATCAAGACACAAAAGCAATGCTTAATGTCTATTTCGAGCGCCTTAAAGATTATCGCGCAACTGCTGTCTTGCTTGTTCTTCAAGAATTTTCTGAGTCTAGCAAATGGTTTCCAAGTTGGTCTGAAATATCAGATCGGCTGACAATTTATCAGGGCGAGCAATTTCGCATGTTTCGCCTGCTCTCCAAAATTCGTGCAAAAAGGAGCGCAGTATGAAGCGCAATGAGTACATCGGATCTTCCGACGCTATTAATATTCTGTCAGGTAATTGGCTTGAACTTTGGCAGATTAAGACAGGCCGCAAAGAACCTGACGATCTTACTAACAATTTCAAAGTTCAGCTGGGCGTGTATACCGAGCCATTTCATATCACTTGGACTCTAAATGAATTGTTTTTTGACTATAAGAATTACGAATTAGTTGATGAAAACAATTATTTTGCATTTCACACAGAAATGCTAACTGGTGTTCCGTTTGGCTCTCACCCCGACGCAATTATTTGTGATTTCAACGAGCCTAAAAAAAGAATTCCAGTCGAAGTTAAACACACAGGCCGTTTTCGTTCAGCTTCAGACGCATGTGATTACTACATGCCGCAACTTATGCACCATATGTTTTGTATGGGATCTAATTACTGTGTGTTTTCGGTTATTAGAGGAAACGAAGCACCAGAGCGAATTTGGGTTGAGGCTAATGACGTGTACATTCGTCATTATGTTTCTCGCGCACTTTCTTTCTGGAATTACGTCCGAGATGATATAGCTCCCCCACCTTTTATTGAGCATACAAAGCCCCAGCAAAGCATTGTCGATAGCATTAAACGCAATGGTTTTAAGCGACGAGATTTAAACACTTCGAACATAGCTCACCAATTAATTGACAGGTATCTTGTGACGAAACCCGTCGTAGATGAGCACAACTCAGTCAAAGCCGAATTAAAGGCGCTTATGGCTGACGATGAAGACGAACTTTACCACTCAAAATTGACCATGAAGCGCAACAAGCGCGGTTCAATTCTATTCAAGCTGCCAAAGGAGAAAGAACATCATGCCAGCTAAAAAAGCGCCAGTGGGCGCTAAACCCACTAAAACGGCAAGTGCGCCAAAAACAGCAATTGAAGCCTTAATTACGGCTCAGAATTGCTGCCATCAGCTTTACAAAAGTAAAAGCGCTCACAAGCATAAATACGCTGATTTAAAAGATGTTTTTGATGCTTGTCAGTCAGCTTTTCGTGTAAATAATTTCGCCATTTATCACATAAGCGGTCAAGATGATTACGGCCCTTATGTCGATACAGTTTTACATCACATTACTGGCGAAAAGTTTGAAACCAGAATTTATCTGGTTATAGGCAAAAACGACATGCAAGCCGTTGGCAGCGCTATTACTTATTCGAGGCGATATGGCCTTCTACAGCTTGCAGCTTTAGCTCCCGAAGACGATGACGGTGAAGCCACAAAAGGTTCAGATATGCCTTATGGTAGTAACCCCAATACCTCAACCCAACCCCCTAAACCACGCGCTTTTAGCGTGCGCAGCAATTTCTAATGGAGGACATCGATCATGTCACAACAATACGACGACACCAACAGCGGCGTTATGTTTCAACCCCACGTCGATCAAGAATTTATTGGTCAAGGCAAAATCAACATCGAGGGCCAAGAAAATCGTATGATTGTCATTCGAGAAAAACTTTCAAAGGACGGATCACCCACGCTTGTTATGTATCAAAGAATGGGTGTGCTTTTTAACAACGAAAGCGACAACGAAGCTGCTCCTACATATAGCGGCCCTCTTGATCAACACCCGAATTTGCGTGTTGCTGCATGGCGCGGTGACAAAGATGGTCGCAGTTATTTGTCTATNCGCGTCAGCGAAAAACTTGCGNCTGCTAATGACACTACACCGCCTCCGTCTGCACACGTTCAGGAAGATAATGACATCCCATTCTGATTGTGTTTGTGACAGCCCAAAGCGCTGTAATTTACTCAAGCGTTGCCGACGCGAGCAGCTAAAACTCGCGGCAAAAATTGCTCAACGCAAATCTGACAACATCATTAATTTGGAGGAATATCGTGTCACGCGAACAGATAACGTATCGCCTCAGTAAAGCGTTTACTCCATTTGCCTGTGGTTTTGTCCTCGGTGCGGCTTTCATGGCCTCACCAGCCTTGGCAGTCGTTCTAGTGGCTGCTTTCACCGTGTTTTTGCTATGGAGGTGGTCATGACGATCAAAATAAATCTGAAAAATTACTTGGCACATAAGGATAAGAATAAATACGAGCAAGCTTGCTTTATTATCAGCAACATTGTCGAAAATCACATCACCAAAATGATCACAAAAGGCGCAACAAAAGAAGAAGTTTTTGCTGTGCGCCGCGCCTACAAAACCCTTGTCCATAACTATGATGTGGAATGGTTGAATGACTAAAATTCTCAATAATTTTTATGCTTCATGTCCNGAAACAGAAGAAATGCTTGGTAAATTAATTTCTGATTACGAAAAGAAAAATCAGCCGCAGCCAATAGAACCAAAAAAGAAAAAAAACGCTTTAACACACGCTCAAACTTACAAAAGGATTTTAGATTTTCTTAAAACCAGAACTGAACCAGAACCCGCGAGTTTTGTTGCCGAAAAAACGAAAATGTCTAAACAACGCGCGGCTTTGTTTTTGGGAAAATTATACAGAATGGGTGCAGTAAAACGTTACACTCGCGGCCCACAAAAATTTTACGGATTGTAATAATATGCAAAGAAAACTGGTCTCTCATTCTTTGCAGAGCGCAGCGGACGGTCGCTTCAAAACACCCGCAGTCTGAGTCTGCTTTTTGATAGTCCTTTAGCAGATGATCGGGCAATTCGGGCAGCTAGAATGCATCACATCTCCTGATTCTAGCTGCCCATTTTACACAGAAAGGAAAGCAAATGCTTTTTGATGAACGTCACAGCTGCCCCTATTGTGGTAGGAACAGCAAAAAACATTTTAAATATATTTTCAAAGGTAAAGAGCCGTACAAAGGCACCCATAAAATTATTAATGAAAAAAAACGTACCTATTATCGAAATGAAGAAGATGCGCGAACTAAAAATCTGCAAACATTTTATAATTATACTCTTTGGGATGGTCAAACTTATAAAATGAAGTGCGGTTATTTCTGCACCAATAGATGCGCTCAAAATTGGGCCAATGAAATCTTTGCCAAATATTTTTCTGCTTCACTTGGAGAGAACGATGAAACCAACAACTGAACAATTCGTTATGCACTACACTTGTGCGCGTTGTCATGAAGTTTGGGAAATGGAAAATGACTGCTCCTGTGATGACAGATGCCCTTCCTGTGATTTGGTCAATGAACCAACGNNTATTTTATCTTTNGAGGAANAAGAATGATTCACATGACACAAGAAATGATTCAAGGAGCAAAATCATGACATATGACTGGAAAAATACTAAATATAAATTTGCAAAACCAACAATAGATGAAAAGCGCCCTGCCCTTCTTCAACAGTTACGTGCTATGACTGTTACAGGTGAACTTAAAAATCCTATTGTNATTGAATACGAAGGTTATGGTGATGGCGGTGGTGTTGAAAGCAAGCCAGATAAATTGCCTGACGAAGCAGAAGATTTTCTTTGGGATCTGCTTATGACTAAAGAATCTGGGTTTGAGAATGATGAGGGCGGTCGCGGAGAAATTTTTTGGGATCTTATAGAAGATAAAATTACCATCAACCATTGCAATTTTTATATAGCATCAAATTCCGAAGAATATGAATTCTAATGGCACATGCATTTCATCACGCTCAAAGCAGCGCAAAAAAGTTTGGTGGTGTTCCAGAAGATTACATCGCCATTCATAATTGGTTCGATGAAACTAAAAAATTTGAGCCAACATTTAGACATCGGGCTTTACGTCACCACACTCTCGGTATATTTCAGTGCGAAGCAATATTTGGAATCACTATTCTCAATAGTGATAATAAAAAAGTACCAGTGCGGTTTGTAGGAGAACAACACGTAAAAGAAGATTTTTCAGGAATGATACCAACCGTAGCTGACTGGTTAGGGGGAATTCCTCAAAAAGCATGGATGCAACCGCATCCTTCGTATCAACGTAACTTAATAGCCCAAATTGAAACTAGCTAAATGAGGACGACTAATCCAGTAGCTTCATTGCTTTTTCCAATGTTTCTTTGTTTCTCCGTGACCAACCTCTGCCAAAATGCTTGTAGTCTTTTAACCTTCTGTAGAAAGACTCACGCTGATCGTAATACTTTTCCAGTATTTCCTTTGCTTCATGGTTAAACACGGCTGTCAAAGTATTCGGCCCAATTGCTCCGTCGGGTTTGGCTCCAACAACACGTTGCAAGATTTTGGCAGCGCGACCAGGCCCTGCATTAACACAAAGATCCGCACAGGAAACATCAACGCCCGAAGGAAGATCATCGGCTTTTACCTTGTCCCAATACAGCTTTTTGTAGAAGCCTTTAACATCATCTACAGTCAATTGTTTCATAACGCTGATAGGCGCAGGTTTTCCTGTGTATTTTGCCCAATTGTAGGCTGTTACACCAAGCATTGTTGATCCAACATTTCCATGACCATCGCCCTGACTATTTCCTTTGTCGCGCTGATCGTCTGTAAAACCGCCTTCATGCTTAATCAGCATTTGAAAAAAACTTTCCCAGTTCTTTTTCATTTTAAATCCTTTTCATCTTTTGGGCTTTTTTGATTTGCTCCGTAGCGTCAAGAATTTCAGTCATCAATTCGTCAACGCTTTTACCAAATAGTTCAGCCATACTGAAAATAACCTTATTACTCGGTTGTCCGCGTCCAACTTCAACCTTGGAAATTAACGCCTGAGACTTACCTAGCGCCTGAGCTAGTTTGAGTTGAGTATATCCTTCTTTTTCTCTAACGCGGGAAAGGCCAACAAACGAGCCAGACCCAAGTTTATGCCGCTGCGCTCGAACTGGCTCACTCTCAGCAATAGGGCCAGACTGAATTTTTTTTTGCTTGTCTAAATACAGACGCCAAACATTAACGATTGTGTTTAAGCTGACCGCACCAAACAGCATAACCCACTGCCACATTTCCATCACTTTTTTAAACCTCTCATTGTTCGAATGCCAAACGAGGCGGCAATGGACGCATACATTCCCCATTGAACCCACATGGGGGTCGTCTCAAGATTGGCAAATCCGATTGCCATGGTGTCTTGNAGGCTAGGTACAAAATTAGCAGCAAGGATAAGCACGAACACAATTGTCCAAAGTTCGTCCTTCCAGCTATCTTTACTGGCATCGATGGCTGATTGTTCCCAATCCATTTCGCCTGTAAGCTGCTTCTTTTTGATTTCAGCTTCGGTGATTTTAACGGCTGTTTTTGCGTCAATATAGCTCTTAGCAAGACCGCCAAGTGATCCAATTATTTGACCGATCATTTGCGCTCACTTCCCAGCCAAACAGCAAAAGCTCCTGTCATCGCTCCTGTTACCGTGGCTGTGAGCGCCGTTGCCTGAGTGCTTACAATGTCTTGCGGNAAACTCATAAACCACTCAATGACGCGCACATACATAACGGTCATAATTAACATCATAATGCGAGGCATTATTTTCCATTCCAAAATTCGTTCAAAGGCTACGGTCATTTAAAGCTCCTTCAAAAAGGTTGTAAAAGCGTAGAGCAGGTAAAGCCCAAACGCTGATAAAATTCCGGCTAAACCGAAAGTTAGATAACGCATTTGCATTGCTTTTATGCGTTCACGTTCTTCTGCCTCACGCTTGCGTTTGACCCGCATTTTGGCCTCAAACGCAATGTAATCGTCCCACGAAAACGATGCGTATAAACGCACCATGCTTTCGAGTTCTTTTCGTTGTTCTTTGATTTTGTGCAAAGAAATAAATTCTTCGAAGTCATCACTGTTTTTTCCAGCAATTTTACTCCAAATGCTTTTTTTCTTTCTGTTTCCAGCGGCTTTAAGATCTTCTTCGGCTCCGACCATATTTGACAATGATCCGAGCGCATCCGTAATATCTCTGCCATTGAGTACAGTTTGTTTAATAACTGCAAAGCCTGCATTAAATGCCGCCAATTCAGCTAACATTTACCCCACCATCACCAACCTCAATAAGAGTGCGATGATGGCAGCAGAACACCCAATAAGTATTGTTTCCAACCGTTTCACGCGAAGAAAAAGATCCTTGAACTGGATCTTAGCCTCCGTACGAATGGCAATGATTTCCTTTTCAAGACCATCAATGCGTTCGTGCGCTGATGAAACGGTTTGCTTAGACATTAGCTTGCAAGAATCTCGTCGTGATTCTGCAAAGACGTAATCAGATCATTGGATACTGACTGCAAAGCGCGATTAACAACATCCAATTCGCTGGACAAGCCAATCTGCTTTTGTTGCAGGCTTTGAATCTGTGAGCACCAAATCTTTTGTTGCTGATCCAGCTTGTCAATTTCGTGCTTTTCATCTCCAACTGTCAGATATGCTACGTTTGTTTCTTCTGTCATTTTATGCTCCTTCTAGGGCTGTGATACGTGCTTCTAGCTCTTGGATAGTTTTGACCAGCAAAGGCACAAGCTTGTGGTGCCATAGTGTGAGTCGGAGTAATCACCGTCTACGCCAGTACAACGCCAATGAATGACAGTGATACCACCGTCAGATAAGTTTCTTTCAGTCATTGGGACTGACCACGTATAAGTTACAGCCATGATGTTTCTCCTATATTGCTGCAATGATGAACGCTAGTAATTCGCTGTAGCGAACACCCATGCGTGATTTTTCTTCGCCAGTTTCCTCGTCAGTCCATGTACTGTGAATGAACATAGCATAGTTACCAGCATCTAATCCTTCAGCCGCAAATGCAGCTTGTAGGTCTTGTGCAATAATACCAAAGTGTGTTCTGGCCTCATCGCCTTTCTCTGCTACTGCATCCTTCCAGCGAAACTTACGCAACAAACCTTTAGCGGCTACAGCTACACGCTGTTCTGCGTCAGATAAGTCTGCAATGTCTTGCTTTTCGTTTTCATCAGATGTTTGGATTGTGCCGTTGGTAGCATAAATGTCATCAAAACGATTAGATGCATTTCCAAGATCAATTGCATCGTCCCGTGACGCAGGGCCAGAAGGGTTCCAAGGTAATATTGCATCTGATCCACCCGCAAACAATACACCAGTATCATCATTTCCAATGAATAGATCACCGGCGTTGTCAGTCCCAATACTCCCCACCGGGGAACCGTCTTTTTGAAATACCTGAATATCACCGTTTGTTCGTGTGTTTAAATAAGAGGCTACTGTGTTCGCTTGGAAACTAAAGAACGTGGGGCGAATTTCAAGTCCATCATCACCGCTTGAGGCAGAAGTTCCAGAAGCACTTGTCTTACCCACCAAGACATTACCGCTACTGTCTATAACAAGTTCATCCGCACCAGAACCGTTGTAATTAACTCTAAAAGTGTTGTCGGTGTATGTGTATAGCTGCCAACCATTTGTGCTGTTAGTGGCTTGTATTTCTTGTGTACCTTTTAGTTGTAACTTTGAGTTACCATCTGGCGTACAATTTATACCCACGTTGCCGCTACTGTCGATGCGCATTCGAATTGTGGAATTATATTCATCCGTTATATCTAACACACCGTTTGCGCCATTAGATGTTATACTGAAAGCATCTGTTGTGTTTTCTGTTAAAAAATATCCACCAGCAGTTTGGGCTTTTATTTTGCCTGCGCTGTCGATGCGCATGGCTTCTGATGCAGTGGCATTATTAGATGTTGCTGTCTTAAATCTAATAAAAGAATTAGAGGCTGTGCCATTACCATCAAACAAATCTATTGCAGTGTGGGCACGTCCAGTGTTTGTAAAGCTGCCCGTTTCTGGATTTCTTTGAGTTGTAAGCTGTAAAGTGCTACTATTAAAATCAACATAACCAGCATTGGTTGTACCACCAAGACGTATAACTGCCCCAGAATTTTCAAGCCGCATACGTTCTGTGCCACCAGTGGAAAATCCAAGAGTGTTGGCTGCTGCTCTAAACATACCAGTGTCAGGATCGCCATAGAATGTGTGTGTTGGAGAACCTGCAGAACCGTTGGTTGGGCCGACTGCACCATTGACTGATAGCTTGACTGCACTATCAGCGTCCATTCCAACTCCAACATTTCCATAAAAACGGACGTCGCCTGTCGAATGGTCTAATCTAATTCTGTCAGTAGTAGTAGAACGGTCATCACTAGAAGTGGTGATTACAAAGTCACCAACGCTATTAAACATAGAAGTATTTAAGTCTGTAGTGTCATTTTCTTCCAAGCGCAGTGTTGCGTAGTTTGCTCCAGTAATACGCACACCATCGTTATCAGGGGTAAAAACTGCATCCCCAGATACAGTCAGCCCATCAGCCGTGACAGTGCCAGTTACGTCAATACCTGTGGAGGTGGTGGCGATTTTTTGAGAGTTGTCATAATAGAGAGTAGCTGCGCCATTAGCTGTAAAAGTCGCCATATTTTCTGCGCTGTTATTGTAGCTAAGATTTATACCTGAACCGTTAGTGTCAATGTATAGATTGCCTGTTCCATTATCTTCAATCCAACTATCACTACCACTGTGATATATGCTGAGGTCAGACCCTGAGCCAAAGATAGCTTTTTTATTATCGGCAAAATTTACATTACCAGAGCCATCATCAATGATAAGCGTACCACCCGCATCAGGGAGATAAATTGCCCTGTCAGCGGTCGGATCAGTTGCAAAAAGGAATGTTTCAAAACTGTTAGCAGTCGCACCCTCGAAGCCTACGAAACCACTTCCTGTTGGAGCACCAGAAATGAAAATACTATTTGAATAAAGTCTATTTAAAGATGGATTAAAGTAAACACCTCCATCAAGCACAACATCTTTATTTCCACTGCTTGTTGAAGCCACACCAAGAATATAATGATTAGCATCCGTATCGGGATTAGGGTCAGTAACATAAACCTGAGTTGCCGAAGATGAATTACCAACAAAACCGCTAGAAGCTGTCACAGTTCCAGAAGCAGTTACGGTTCCAGTGACATCAATACCAGTAGGCTCAACTTTTAAAATTATGTTGGTGGATGCAGCTAATGTTCTATCAGACACGCCAAAATGCAAAGCACCCTTTCGACCTGTACTGTCACTGTCCAAGCCCTCAATTACGTAAGGTCTAATTTTTGCAAACGTATGATAGGCCGAGTTTGTTAATCGACCAACATAACTTGTGCCTCCAAGATAAGCTGCAACTCCACTGCTTTGAATTGTAGTATCTCTATGACTTAGATTTGGATTAACCCCTTGAAGGTAAATATCATCACCACCAATTGATCCGATTGATATATGAACAAAAGCGTCTTCGCCATTAACTGAATTTCCATAAACAAATAAATCTTTGTTCAATTCCATTCGATCATCTGTGCTATCGTATGAAAACGTAATGTTCGCACCGTCAATTGTCAGTCCAGCACCGTTAGCAGCCGCTGCATTTGCTGCACCTTTGGCAACAGTAATATTCAGATCATCGACATCAACAGTTGTAGAATTAATAGTCGTTGTTGTTCCATCGACTTGAAGATTGCCAGCAATTACAACTGTCCCTGTGTTGTCGCCGTGAGTAGCAGGGTCGATTGTAAAGCTTGCAGGTCCGCGTAAGTAACCTGTAAGCGTTGTGTTTACTGCACTTAAATCGGCACTCAATGTTGCATTCGCCGCGCTAATATCGCCGCTAAAAGTAGCGCTGGTACCAGATAA
>FUFK010037925.1_pt1 | contig 31894 bp, 30 predicted proteins | sample 1021851 | NCBI WGS metagenome assembly FUFK01 (sample SAMEA51879418, study PRJEB19060) | metagenome | reverse complement strand
TCAGCTGGTGCTTCTTCTACNGGTGCAGCTTCTTCAATAGACTCAGATGTCTTTGCTGCAGATTCTGCCATTGCTTCTGCTGCATCGTCCACTGCAGATGGAGAGTCATCATTTGAAAAATGATTTTCCCATGACTCAAGGAGTTGAGCCTTAGTATTTGTAATATCAAGCTCTAAACCATGCTCCTTTGCAGTAGAAACAATATCAGCTTTTTTCATAGCTTTTATTGCTGAAGGAGATGGCAATTCAACAGATGATTTTTCTTTTACATCACTTTNAGAAGAACCTGTAAGTCCTCCAAATATTCTGGAAAAGAAACCTTTATTTTCTGTTTTTTTATCGTCACTCATAATTAGCTCTAAAAAGGCCTATAGGATACGCTTAGATAACAAATTATCCAAGAGTTTTTTTTGTTTTTTTGTTAATTTTACACTATCTAATAGATCGGGTCTTCTTTCAATAGTTCGTTGTAATGAAGATAAAATCTTCCAGTCATTAATTTTCTCATGATCACCTGATAATAAAATTCCAGGGACATCCTTTCCTTCAAATTTCTGTGGTCTAGTATATACAGGTCCTTTTAAAAGATTATTTTCAAATGAATCGTTTTTAAAAGATTCCTGGTTACCAAGAACGCCTGGAATCTTTCTGGATAATGCATCTATTAAAGCCAATGCTGGTATTTCTCCACCACTAAGGACAAAGTCGCCTATAGAAAACTCTTTATCAACATAATTTTCAATAAATCTTTCATCGATGCCCTCATACCTTCCACAAATGATAGTAATTGATTTTTCGTCCAGCAACCCATCAATATGAGTATTGGATAAACGCTCTCCCTGAGGACTCATCAAAAGTACCTTTCCCTTATTTTTTATTGATTTCATTGCTAGTGCTAACGGCTCTGCCATCATAACCATTCCCTCGCCTCCGCCATAAGGTGCATCATCCACATTTTTATTGGTATTTTTTGAGAAATCCCTCGGATTCAAACTATTCATAGAAATTAAATCTTTTTCAATTGCCTTTCCAATAACTCCAAAATCAAATAATTTCGTAATTTCAGGGAAAATTGTTACTAAATTAAAGTTCATCTTTATCCCAATCAACTATCAAAAAACCTTTAACTAAATCAACTTTCTTAATAAATATATCTTTTACGTAAGGTATTAGTAACTGAGAAGTTTTGTTCTTTATTACCAAAGTATCATTTGCACCATAATTCCTTATTTCACTAACAATACCAATAAACTCATTATTTTCATTATAGACTTCCAGCTGAATAAGGTCTTTCCAATAATATTCACCATCTTCAGGTTTAAGATATTCATTTAAAGTATAAATTTCAGAGTTCGTAAGTTTTTTAATTTCTTCAACGGTCTCAATTCCTGAAATATTTACAATATTTTTGCTCGACTTAATATGCTTTGATTTGATATTGAACTCTAAGATCTTTTTTTCCTGAATNAGAAAAAAACGCTTGTAATTAAAAAAGTTATCTTCAGGATCACAATAGGAGTTCAAAAAGAATGCGCCCTTNAGGCCATGACTTTTTCCAATAGAGCCGATTGCTATTAAATCAGAGCTAGAAATATCGTTAGGACTTTTCATCCTCATCTTCGGAATCAGATGATTCTTCAGGATTATCTGCAGGAGCTTCTTCTGGTGCAGCTTCCTCAGCAGGTGCTTCTTCCTCAGCCTCTTCTGCAGGAGCTTCTTCTGGTGCAGCTTCCTCAGCAGGTGCTTCNTCNNCAGNNGNTNCTTCTTCTGGTNCAGCTTCCTCAGCAGGTGCTTCTTCCTCAGCCTCTTCTGCTTGTTTTTTGATTTCTTCTTGCTTAGCAGCTAATGCAGCTGCTTTCTTTGCATCAGCTTTATCTTTCTTTGCAGCTTTTCTTGCATCAAGCTCTTCCGGTGATAATTTAGAATCTTTAATTAATCTTTTGACTCTATCACTAATCTGAGCACCTTTTGATACCCATTCATCCACTTTTTCAATGTCTATACGTAATGTTTCTTCTTGGCCTTGAGCTNAAGGATTGTAAAATCCAAGTCTTTCAATAAAAGCGCCATCTCTTGCATTTCTTGAATCTGCAACTGTAATAAAGTAGTAAGGGTTTTTTTTCGCCCCACTCCTAGAAAGTCTAATAACTACCATAATTNCTATAAGTTAAATTTTGTTGGAGTATTTTAGGTTAACCTTGATGATTTTGGTAGTAAAAAAGTATAATTTCTTTAAATGATAGAACCTTTCCCGCTTGCCCTACTTTTGAGTGTTTTAGTCTTTGTAGGCTTAAGATTCATTATAAGATTAAAATCTTCGACATTAATTTCTGCAACATTATCAATATTAGCCTTCTCTTTTTTGTTACCTGATGTTGCGGGTTCAAATAATGTCTATTATTGGGGCCTAATTCCTAATGAAAATTTCAATCAACTTGATGCTCTTAGATTGCATATATTTTTTTCAAGCTTAGCGATCTTGGTTTTAACAATGTCATTTTTAGAAATAATTTTGTTAACTAGAAAAATAAGACTTACTAAATCTCTAAATACTTCTACAAGTGATCATATTCCCATTGAAACAAGATATAAAACAGTGTTTTGGCTCATTGGTCTTACCTTAGTCTTGCTTTCAATAGGTTTAGCATCTGGATTCATGCTAGATCTTAATAATGTTGATTATTTGATTGTAAAGATTGTTTTCACGGTCATGGCATGGATTACTTACATGACTACCTTCATAAGAATGCGTTACTTCAATCTACAAACAAAATTCATTGTTCGCTATAGTTTTTTATCAATAATCTTTATAATGATCGCCTTTTTTGTGAATATTTAGTTTTAGATGTCTGAAGAACCCTCCTTACTAGTCTTAATCTTATCCATAGTATTTTTACTATTATTGTCAGCATTCTTCTCGGGCTCAGAAACTGGAATGATGGCATCAAATAAGATTAAGCTAAGAAATAAAGCAAAATCTGGTCAAAAAAACTCCAAAAGAGCCCTAGAGCTTTTGGCTAAACCTGATAACTTGTTATCAGTAATTCTCGTAGGTAATAATTTTGCAAATATTCTTGCCTCTGCATTGGTTACAATCCTAATGATAAACTTTTTTGAGAGTAGAGTTCTTCTTGGATCAATTGTTCTCACCATAATTATCTTAATCTTTTCAGAAATAACACCTAAAACAACTGCTTCCGCATATCCAGAAAGCTTCGCCTCAAAATCATCCTGGGTGCTATCAAGACTTAGNGTTGTTTTTAGACCNATTGTTTTTTTTACAAATCAAGTAAGTTCAAGATTATTAAAACTATTAAATGTTGATATAAAAAAATCGACAGAATCTGATAACTTAAATACTGATGAACTGAAAACGCTTTTAGATGATTCAAATAGTTTNATTCCAAATGATTACAGAAAAATGCTTAGCGCAGTTCTCGGGATGGATAATCTCATTGTTGAGGATATTATGATACCCCTTGCAGAAATTGAGGGAATTAATATTAAAGATGATCTAAAAAAAATAAAAAGTAGCATAAAAAATTCACCTTATTCAACACTTCCTGTTTATGATCAAAACATTTCAGATTGCATTGGTATGCTTCATTTGAAAGACTCATCAGACTTTTTGAGCGCTTTTGAGTCTAATAAGTCACTTGATTCTTCGTTATCTGAACCATATTTTGCATCTTTAACAACAAACCTTACCAAGCAACTTCATGCATTTCAGGACACTGATAATAATATCGCTTTAGTTGTAGATGAGTATGGGGAAATAGAAGGATTAATTAGTGTAGAAGATATCTTCATAGAAATAGTTGGAAAATTTGGAAGTGATATTATTGAGCAAGAGAAAGAATTTTCTCTTCAGCCTGATGGTTCAGTAGTTACTGATGGTAACTCTAAAATAAGAGATTTAAATGGTTTTATGAATTGGTCTATTAACGATGAAAACGCAAAAACTATCAATGGTTTAATTTTAAAAACAATAGACGAGATTCCTATTGCGAATTTATGTTTTACAAATGAATCTTATAGGTTTGAGATTCTTAAGATAAAAAATAATTCAATTACTTCTGTAAAAATCCAAAAAATTTAAACTTAGAGTAAATCTGTAATTAATTTCAATACAACTGCAAGTACAAATGATGATGTAATGACACCTCTCACCGAGGCAATCATAGGTAACATTTTTCCCCAAATTGCATTAGCTTCAATTGCAAGAATAATGCCTAAGCCTATATAGAGACTGAGGCTGCTCCATTCAGGATGAACCAATATATTTGATGGTACTTGTCCATGAGCTGAATAAACCATATACATAAGCATTGGAACACTAAATAATGTATTGGTTCTTGATGCCANGGCTGCTTTTGCACCAGCAACAGCTGCATCACCCTCTTTCATTCCTAAAACTATTTTCTGATTTCTCCAAATTATGCCCCAAACGTTTAACATCATAAGTGTTCCCATAACTAAACCTAATATGATCTCAGTTCCAATTCTTGCTGTTATCTGATGAATGAGAATTACTCCAGTTAGAAACGTAAATAATGCTGCCCATCTAAACCACCAGAGGGCATTTGGTGCTAACTTTTCGAAAACGTCAGCTTTTGCATCTGGAGTAGCTACTTTTACATATTCCCCTTGTACAAAATTAAAATAATAAAGAAGTCCTATCCAAGCTATTCCAAACAAAATATGAAAAGCTCTAAAAAAAGATTGATCTGCCAATATATCCATAATACTCCCTATATGAAATGTTTATTAAATATAATATTAAAATTATTTGAAGTAAAGAGGGCAAAAAAAAGCGGGGATTAACCCCGCTTATAAGATGTAGAAATTAATTTCTTATTACATCATTCCTGGCATGCCACCCATTCCGCCCATGTCTGGCATCGCAGGTGCAGCTCCTTCATCTTTAGGAATGTCAGTAACCATAGCCTCAGTAGTAATCATCATTCCAGCTACAGAACCAGCAGCTTGAAGCGCGGTTCTGGTAACTTTTGCAGGATCGAGAATACCCATTTCAATCATATCGCCATATTCACCAGTAGCTGCATTAAAGCCATGAGAACCCTTACCGTCTCTGACTGCTGCAACTACAACTGATGACTCCTCACCAGCATTAGATGCAATTTGTCTTAATGGAGCTTCTAAAGCTCTCTTTGCTATGCTTATACCAACATTTTGGTCTTCATTATCGCCTGCAAGCTTTTCAAGAGATTCAAGTGCTCTGATTAGAGCAGTCCCACCACCGGGAACAACGCCCTCTTCAACGGCTGCCCTAGTGGAGTGTAATGCATCTTCTACACGAGCTTTTTTTTCTTTCATTTCTACTTCAGATCCAGCTCCAACCTTGATTACGGCAACACCGCCTGCAAGTTTTGCTACTCTCTCTTGTAACTTCTCTCTATCATAGTCTGAAGAAGTATCTTCGATTTGAACTCTGATTTGGTTAACCCTTGCCTCTATAGCTGCCTGATCACCAGAACCATCAATAATTGTTGTATTATCTTTATTTAAAACAACTTTTTTAGCAGTTCCTAAATCTTCGATAGTAGCTCCTTCAAGAGATAAACCTACCTCTTCAGAAATAACAGTTCCTCCTGTGAGGATTGCTATATCTTCAAGCATAGCTTTTCTTCTATCTCCAAAACCTGGAGCTTTACATGCAGCAGCCTTAACAATACCTCTCAGATTGTTAACTACAAGCGTTGCAAGTGCCTCACCTTCAATATCTTCTGCAATTATTAGTAATGGCTTACCAGCTTTGGCAACAGATTCTAGTAGTGGAAGCATATCTCTTATATTTGAGACTTTCTTGTCATGAAGAAGGATAAGAGGATCATCAAGTTCAGTAGTCATGTTATCTTGATTAGTAACGAAATATGGAGATAGATAGCCTCTATCAAACTGCATACCCTCAACAACATCAAGTTCATTATCAATACCGCTTCCTTCTTCGACTGTAATGACACCTTCTTTGCCGACCTTACCCATTGCTTCTGCAATAATTTCTCCTACAGCAGTATCACCATTAGCAGATATTGTGCCAACTTGCGCAATTGCAGTGTCATCCGCGCATGGAACGCTTAATGACTTCACAAACTCAACTGCTGTTGTGACTGCCTTATCAATACCCCTTTTAAGGTCCATTGGATTCATTCCTGCGGCAACTGATTTGTTACCTTCATTCACAATCGACTGAGCAAGAACAGTAGCAGTTGTAGTTCCATCACCCGCCTCATCAGAGGTTTGCGAAGCAACTTCTTTAAGCATCTGTGCGCCCATATTCTCAAACTTGTTTTCAAGCTCAATCTCTTTCGCAACTGAAACACCATCTTTAGTAACAGTTGGAGCTCCGAATGACTTATCTAAAACAACATTTCTTCCTTTAGGCCCAAGTGTAACCTTAACTGCGTTTGCGAGTGTGTTTACCCCATCCAGCATTTGAGATCTTGCTGAATCACCAAATTTCACATCTTTTGCTGACATATTATTTCTCCCTCTAGATAAATTAACTTACGACGCCAAAAATATCTGACTCACTAAGAATTAGATACTCATCGCCATCTATTTTGATTTCATTTCCGCCATATTGACCAAAAATTACTGTGTCACCAACTGCAACACCAACCGGTGAAACATCGCCATTTTCAGTCTTTTTGCCAGGGCCTACAGCAACAACCTCACCCTGAGATGGTTTTTCCGTAGCGCTACCAGGTAAAACTATACCTCCAGCAGATTTTTCTTCTTCTTCAGTTCTTTTAACAAGAACTTTATCGTGTAAAGGTGTAAATTTCATTATTAATTCCCTCTTAAAAAAATGCAATTATATTCCTATTGTGCTAAATATGGTTAAAAAGTTTTAATTCAATAGGATTTTTTAAGTTTTTTGGAGTGTTTTATGAATTGCTCCTGCAAGAATAATTCCAAGAAAATTTGCTAATAAGTCTGCCCATTCAAAATATCTGTAGGGGTGAAAATAGTGAACAATTTCAATGGTTAACCCAAAAGAAAATATTATTACCATTAGGATTTGATTATTAATTTTAAAATTACAAAACATTCCAAGTATTGCAAGATAAAAGAAAATAACTCCATGCGAAATCTTATCTCCAATGAAAGATAGAGCACTAAAAAATTTAAGTTCTGAAGCAGGAATTAAGCTTAAATAAAATATTAAAATTATTGATAAAAAGAAAGTGCCTCTGATTACTAGAATCATCTCTGAATTAAACTTTTATTTAAAGATATTAGGATAATTGCGGGTATTGCCAACATTGAAGTGAAAATAAAAAATAGCATCCAGCCATAATCCGCACCTGAGATAGATTGGAAATAATCAGCAAGTATTCCTGAAAAGCCACTAAATATCTTACCTGGTAGCATCATGAAAGAAGTTAATAGTGCATATTGAGTTGCTGTAAACTGCTTTGAAACCAAGCTTGTTAAGAATGCTATATTGACAGTACCAACAATGCCTGCTGAAAAGCTATCAGTGAATACAATTATTGAAAGAAGATTTAAATTTGGTTCTGAAATAGCGACAATTGAAAAAAGGACATTTGATATCATCACTGCAAATGCTCCAAAAAGCAGGGATCTATAAAGACCAGCTTTCTTAATAAGTATTCCTCCTAAAAAGAGACCAAAAATTGATGCTATTAAAGCTACAATTTTTACAATAGATCCAATTTCAGTCAATGAGAAGCCCATATCTATGTAAAATGGGTTGGCCATTGGTCCCATGACGATATCGGTAAGCCTATATGTTGCAACAATTAGCAGCAAAATAGATGCAGCGAATAGATTAAATCTTTTTATGAAATCCTTAATTGGTTCATAAAAATTTTCTAAAAAAGTAAGCTCTCTTTTTTCATTATTTTTTCCCTCAGGAGTAATTAATAAAGCAATTAGCCCTATAAGCATTAAAGCAGCCATCAAGAAATATGCATTTCCCCAGGAATAATTTTCAGCATAGATTAATGCAAAAGATGTTGCAGTTAAGATAGCTCCTCTATATCCAAATTGATAATAAGCTGCCAAGTTCCCTTGCTCTTCAATTCCTGCAAGCTCTATCCTAAATGCATCAATTGCAATATCTTGAAATGAGCCTGCTAAAGCTATCAAAATTGCGAATGTCGCTAAATATTTAATATCTATTACTGGGTCTGCATTTGAAAGACAAATAAGAAAAATAATAATGAAAATCTGCATTAAAATGATCCAACTCTTTCTACTTCCAAAATAATTGAGGAATGGTATCGAATATCTATCTACTAAAGGGGACCAAAGAAACTTCAAAGAGTAAGTCAAACTAATCCAAGCAAAAAAACCAATAATTGTAAGATCAATGCCTGCATCTCTAAGCCAAATTGAAAGAGTTGAAAAGATCAACATGTAAGGCAGACCTGAAGTAAATCCAAGACCTGTCATTGTTAAGTTTTTATTCATAATCTTTCAAGATAATAGCTCCATTCAAAATATTTCCCAGGATCTTCCTTCCTGTCTGGAGAAATATCACTATGCCCAACTATATTATCCTTATTTAAATCTCTATAGTTATTTATAAGCGCTTTGGAGACTTCTACCAATGATTCATATTGGTTATTTGTATATTTTTCTGTGTGATAGCCCTCAAGCTCAATCCCTATAGAAAACTCATTACAATTTTCTTCATTATTAAAAGAAGACAATCCAGCATGCCAAGCTTTTTTATTAAAAGGGACAAACTGAATAATTTCACCACTCCTTTTTATTAAAACATGGCTTGATACCTTCAAATCTTTTATTTCTCTAAAGTACTCGTGATCATTAGTATTCAATTTATTACAAAAGAAATCTTCAATGTAGCTATTACCATAGATTTTCGGTGGCAGACTTATGCAGTGTATAACTATTAAACGTATATCGTAGTCATTTATCCTTTCGGAATAATTAGGCGATCTGACTAATTTTGCACTGTCTAGAATGTGATTTGAGATGAGCATTAACTTGCTCTTAATTCTGGTGGGAGTTTAAAAGAAATATCCTCCTTAACTCCACCTTTCTCTTCAATCTCTGCATCAAGGAAAATGCTCAGATTTGAAATTATTTCTTGAACTTTTGATTCAGGTGCAGATGCTCCAGCGGTAAGCCCAATATTCCTACAATCTTTTAATTCATTTAAGTCAAGATCAGCAAATTCATCTATTAATATCGAATTAACTCCACACTTATTTGCAAGCTCCTTCAGGCGATTTGAATTTGAACTTGCTTTTGATCCAACAACTATAATGAAATCTGTTTCAAGAGCTAGTTGTTTAACAGCATCTTGTCTGTTTTGGGTTGCATAACAAATATCATCTTTTTTTGGAGCTGCAATGTTTGGGAACCTTTTCATTAACTCATTTATGATATCTTTTGTTTCATCAACACTAAGAGTAGTTTGTGTAACATAAGCTAGATTTTCCGGTTGATTTANAGAAACTTCCTTTGCCTCTTCTAGATCCTGAACGAGATATATTTTTCCATTTTGACTAAAATACCTTCCCATTGTGCCTTCTACCTCGGGATGGCCTTCATGACCAATTAATATAATGTCCCTATTAGCTCTTCCATGTCGCATGACCTCCATGTGAACTTTGGTTACAAGCGGACAGGTTGCATCAAAAAACTTTAGATTCCTTGATTTAACAGATTCTTCAATCTTGCTTGAGACCCCATGAGCACTAAAAATAATAATTGAATCATCAGGAACATCTGAAATTTCTTCAATAAATATGGCTCCTCTTTCCTTTAAATCATCAACTACAGCTTTATTGTGAACAACTTCATGCTTTACATAGATGGGGCTTCCAAACATATCAAGAGCTCTATTTACTATTTCAATAGCCCTATCTACGCCTGCGCAAAAACCTCTAGGATTTGCAAGTGACAACTTAGTTTTTTGACTCATTTTTGGATTTTAACAAAATAAGTTCGCTAAATATAAAAATTACTGCGCCAATAGTAATATATGCATCAGCAAAATTGAAAATAAATAATGAGAAATCAAAAGGTTTAAAATGGAGGAAATCTGTTACAACGCCATCTGGCAACCTATCAATAAAATTTCCTAAAGCACCGGCTATAATTAGTAAAAAAGATTTCTTTTTCAAATTATCTTTTTCATCCAAAAAAATCTTTAAAAAATACATTGTTATAAAAAAGACAATTATTAATAAGATATATCTGGAAACAAAGTTATTTAAATCTAGAAAACTAAAGGCAATACCAGAATTAAAAACTATTAAGAAATCTATCAATGGAAGGAAGTCATTTTGTTGAAGAACTTCAATATAATTTAAAGCGATTATTTTTGATAAGTAATCAATGAATAAAAGAAAACATAGGGTGACTAAATATCCTTTAGACAAATTTTCTAACTTCACCATCGCCATAAACATTTGTATGACACCTTGAACAAATCTCAGGATCATCTTCATGCGATCCAATGGATTCACATTTGTTCCAGCACCTTATACATTTCTTTTGATCATAATTAGTTATATCAATACTTAATTTTGTATTTGAATCCTCAATTAGCTCTACCTCTGATGCAATAAAGACAAATTTAAGCTCGTTATCAATCTTTTTGAGCGCACCATAGATTTCAGAGCTGCAAGAAATTTTTATTTTTGCATCGAGCGATCCTTTGATAACAGAATCAGCTCTTGCTTTTTCGATGTTTTGATTTACTGAATCTTTTACAGCAAAAATTACTTTCCAATCATCATCAGATATTGAACTTTCAATCTTATTAAGTGATTTTTTTGGACACAGAAATACTGACTTAGATTGTTTTTTAAAAAGATCATGAGATTGCCAAATTTCTTCAGCTGTAAATACTAAGATTGGTGAAATGAGTCTAATTAAAATATCTGCTACTTCAAAAAGTGCGAATTGAGCAGAATTTCTTGCATGCGAGTCGCTTTTTGTTACATACATTCTATCCTTGATGATGTCCAAATAAATACCACCAAGTTCATGAACACAAAAATTATGAATCTTTTGAACAACATGATGATACGCATAACTATCATTTAAATTTTTTACTTCCTCATCAAGCTTAATTGCAGCACTAATTATCCACTTGTCGATTTCAACTAAATCATTTTGATTAATATTTTTTGAATCGTCATTAAAATCATTTAAGTTACCCATCATAAATCTGAAAGTATTTCTGATTCTTCTGTATTGATCCGCAACTTGTTTCAAAATCTCATCAGTTGCGACCATCTCGCTTCTAAAATCCGTAGATGCTACCCATAGTCTGAGAATATCAGCGCCCAAGTTGTTACAAACTTTTTGAGGAGAAACTACATTTCCTAGCGATTTAGATTGCTTTCTACCATTTTCGTCTACAACAAATCCATGAGTTAAAACAGCTTTGTAAGGNGCTTTACCATTTATAGCTATTCCAGTTAATAAAGAAGATTGAAACCAACCCCTATGCTGGTCTGACCCCTCAAGATATAAGTCTGCTATTAAATCTTTTCCATATAGCTTATCCAGAACACAGAAATGTGTTGAGCCTGAATCAAACCATACATCAAGAGTATCAGTAGCCTTTATGTATTCATCATGATCATCAATTAAATCCTTTAAATCAGCTTTATCCCAAGCTTCTAAACCCTCCTCATCGATACGATCAGCAATTTCGTTGAATAAGAGGTTTTGTTTTGGGTGTATTTCTCCAGTTTTTTTGTTAATGATTAAAGGAATTGGAACTCCCCAGCTTCTTTGCCTAGAAATACACCAATCTGGCCTTCCCTCAAGCATAGATTTAATTCTTTCATATCCCCATGAAGGTTCCCACTCAACATCCTTAACCGCTTGGATGGATCCTTCTAACAAACCTGATTTATCCATTGAGATAAACCATTGAGGGGTCGATGCAAAAATTAGCGGAGTTTTGTGTCTCCAGCAATATGGATATGAATGATGAAAATCTTCAGCATTTATTAAAGCTCCTGAATCATTGAGAATATCTATTACAATGTTGTCAGCTTTGATTGCGGGAAGACCAGCTAAGCCTTCATATTCTGCATTGAAAAATCCATTACCGTCCAGAGCATGTATTGTCTCAATATTAAATTTTTTGCATATATTATNGTCNTCTACACCATGAGCTGGTGCNGTGTGAACGCAACCTGTTCCAGTTTCAGTAGTGACATGATCTCCATGAACTAAAATAGAATCTCTTTTTAGATAAGGATGTTCTAGAACTACATCTTTAATATCGCTGCCTTTAGCCTCACTGATCTTCTCTAAATCCTCACCCCAGCGTTCTGAACATTGATCAATGAGATCACTAGCTAATATTAAGTTTCCAAATTTAGAACTACATAAGGTATATTTTAATTCTGGACCAATTGAGACAGCAGCATTTGCTGGAATTGTCCATGGTGTAGTAGTCCAAATTACAAAGCTGCAACTATCTATTTCTTTTGAAAATGCTGCGCTTAACTTAACAAGTGAATCTTTTTTTACTTTAAAACCTACATCAATAGATTTAGAAACTTTATCTTCATATTCAACTTCTGCTTCTGCTAGGGCTGATTTGCAGTCATAACAAAAATGGACAGGTTTCTCCCCTTTCTGAAGATGGCCGTTTGTAACTATTCTGCCTAAAGACCTGACGGTATCTGCTTCAAATGATGAATCAAGAGACTTATATGAATTTTCCCAGTCACCCAAGACTCCAAGCCTTATAAAATCTTTCTTTTGATTTTCTATTTGAGAAAGAGCATATTCTCTACAGGCACTAATAAATTTTGACTTATCTTTTACAGTATCNCTATCTCTTCCAAACTTTTTCTCAACGTTCAGTTCTATTGGTAATCCATGACAATCCCAGCCAGGAACATAAGGTGCATCAAAACCTTGTAAAGTCTTAGTCTTAATTACAATATCTTTAAGTATTTTATTTACTGAGTGGCCAAGATGAATATCGCCATTTGCATATGGCGGGCCATCGTGAAGGATAAATTTATCTTTTTTAGCATTTTCTTCTCTAATTAAATTATAAAGATTGATTGAATCCCAAAAAGAAAGAATTTCTGGTTCCTTATTTGGCAAACCAGCTTTCATAGGTAAATCTGTTTTTGGCAGATTTAAGGTATTTTTGTAATCTTTTTCCATTTCTTTAATCTAAGATTTTCTTTGCCTCTTCAATATCTTTTTTAATCTGGGATTTTAAAAGATCAATGCTATCAAATTTAACCTCTTCCCTTATTTTTTCAATGAATTGTACAGTAATACGTCTTCCATAAATATCTTTTTCAAAATCAAAGATATGTGTTTCGAGAACAGGTCTAGTGCCTCCAACTGTTGGTCGAATTCCCATATTCGCAATACCTAAATATTTTGCATGATCAACGAAGCATCTAACAGCATATACACCAGAAATGGGAAGTTTTTGTTTAGGTATCCATATATTTGCAGTAGGCACCCCAATCTCTCTTCCTAGCTGATTTCCATAAACTACTTTTCCAGAGTAGCTGTAATGCCAATCAAGCATGACGTTAGCATTTTGAAAATTGTCAGAAATCAAAGCCTCTCTAATTCTTGTGCTGCTTACCCTTTGATCATCAACTTTTATAGTATCTGTTTTATCAATCTTAATGCTCATTGATTCACCCCAGTTCTTCAAAAATTGATAATCACCTTTTCTATCCTTTCCAAATTTAAAATCATCACCGATCGTAAGGGACTTAATTTGGAGTTCCTCTAATATTTTTTCTGTAAATTGCTCTGGCGTCATCGATTTAAGAGATTCATCAAATCTTAGTAGCATACAAAAATCTATGCCATTTTCAGATATAAGCCTTAGCTTATCTCTCCANGGTATTATTCTTGGCGGTGGAGAAGTATTATTAACTTTAGAAAAATACTCGGCGGCATGTGGCTCGGTAAATATAACCAAGGTAGAAAGATTTTTTTCTTTAGCATTTTTCTTAACTTTTTCTAGAATTGCTTTATGACCAAGATGCATTCCATCAAAGTTTCCAATTGTTGCACTCAAAGAAATCTCGGGAAATCTTTTCTTAAAAAGCTTAATATTATTTTGGCCTCTTATCAGATACATGTTTATAAATAAAAATCTTTATTTGAGACTCTAAAAACCCACTTAGAGATAAAAAAATAAAATAGACAGCTAAGTATAACAATAACTGTGACAAGCGAAATTCTGACCAATCCTGAGTATTCATAAAATTTTGACATCCACTCAGAATCAATTCCCACGAAATAATCAAATGCAAAAAACATAATTAATGAAGAAAAAATTGCGGCAAAATTAGTTTTATGAAAAATAATACTTAAACTTAGAAGGTTTTGTTTCATTAAAACAAAAAATAATATGCATGAGCTTGCTAGAACAGCAAGAGAGCTTCCAATGGCAAGTCCAGCATGACCATACCCAAGCTTAAAGGCAAAAATATAGTTGAGGATTGCATTGAGAAAGAGGCTAAATAATGCAACATAAAATGGTGTCTTTGTGTCCTGTCTAGAAAAAAATGCGGGTGTTAAGACTTTCATTAACATAAAGAATGGTAAACCATAACAAAAGAATACAAGGCTGTAAGATGATTTAATAACGTCAAATTCAGAAAATTCACCTCTATAAAACAATGAAGCAATAATAGGCTCAGCAAAATATATTAAGCCAATAAGAGAAGGTATAGCTATAAAAATTACTAATCTAAAGCTGTTATCTAGGGAGGCCTTAAACTGACTATTATCTTTATTCGCTGCCGAACGTGATAATGAAGGTAAAAGAACAGTTCCTATAGCAATAGCAAATATTCCCANAGGAAATTGTATCAATCTATCAGATATNTATAGCCAAGTTGGGCTNCCTGTCTCAAGCAANGAAGCAAATATCGTATCTATCAATAAATTTATCTGTGTAACTCCTCCAGCTAAAACTGCTGGAACTATTAACTTAAAGAATCTTGGAATATCTGAATTATTAAGATTTACTTTAGGAACTGGCAGTCTATCAATAGCTTTTAAAGGAGCAAATTGAATAATAAGCTGCAGGACACCTGCAAGGAAGACACCCCATGAAAGAGAAATTAAAGGCGTACTCATTCTTGGGGCAATTAGCAATGCAAAGATTATTAAAGTTAAGTTAAAAATAATTGGTGTAGCTGCTGGCAATGAAAATCTTGAATGAGTATTTTGAATTCCAGCTGCAAATGCAACCAAAGATATCAGTGCTAAATATGGAAACATAATCCTTAANACATTTACNGCAAGGTCCTGCTTCTCAGAATCGAAATAAAACCCAGGTGCAAAAATAAAAATCACAAATGGAGCAAATAATAAACAAATAATAGTAAAAACAAATAAAGTTGAAATTAAAATTCCCGCTAAGCTGTCTATGAAGTCTTTAACTTGTTTTGGATCTTTTGTTTTTTCTATGTCCGATAAGATTGGAACAAAAGCTTGATTAAAAGCCCCTTCTGCGAAGAATCTTCTAAAAAGATTAGGTATTCTTAGTACAACAACGAAAATGTCATGATACAGAGATGCACCAAAAAGATTTGTTGTAGATATATCTCTAAGCANACCAAAAATCCTAGAAGAGAAGGTCCAGAAACTTACTTTTATTGAGCTTAAAAAGTTTTGTTCTGACGGCTCTTTATTTGCGCTCATTAAAATCTAAAGAAAGAGAGTTTATACAATATCTTAAAAATGTCGGCGGCGGCCCATCATCAAAAACATGCCCCAAATGTGAGTCACAATCAGAACATCTTACTTCTGTTCTTATCATTCCATGGGATGAATCTTTATATTCTGTGATGCATGCTTCATCAATTGGCTGAAAAAAACTTGGCCATCCACAACCTGAATTATATTTTGTGGAAGAAGAAAAAAGCTCCTTTTTACAACAAATACAAATATAGGTCCCTTCTCTCTTGTTATCAAGAAATTTACCAGAGTAAGGCGCCTCTGTAGCAAAACATCTTGTAACTTGATAAGCATCTTCATCAAGAATTGACTTCCAGTCTTTATTTTTTAAATCTTCCTTTGCCATTTTTNAATTATAACTAACAGAAACTAAATATTTTTATATAAATTACTAAATAAAGAGAGTTTATTAGTTTCAGAGGTTCTTTTAATTCCTAAAAAGTCATTCCTAAGTTCATAGTTATTCCTTATATTGTTGAAAGGAATANCCTTCTTCAAAAATGATTCTTTGAAATCNATAGAGATTTGCTCAACATCAATTAGATTTTTAAAGAAANTCACCGGGTATCCATTTGATATGTAGTCATCTTCTAATGGTTGAAGATTTTTAATTTCCATGACTTTAGATAAATCCATCAAATCATTATCTAAATTTTTGGCTTCACAAAAATTTTTTAGAATCATTAAAGTTCCGTTATGTTTTGCCTCTATGCTGTATCCTGCTATGTGAGGAGTTGCTATAAAACACTTAGAAATAAGTTCTGTATTTGGTGATGGCTCACCCTTAAAGACATCTGATAAATAAAGAATATCGCTATTTAGAATAGAGTCTTCATCAATAATTTCACCTCTTGCAGAATTGATTATCACTTTTGCCGATGNGCCATCTAAAAAATCAGAATTTATTAATTCATGTGAAGGGAATTTACCGGTTTTGGAATAGGATGCATGAATCGATACAACCTCACAATCTTTAATATCATTAATATTTCCAAGATCTAAATAAGGATCATAAATCTTATGTTTAATATTTAGATTCCCTAAAATCTTTGATAAGAGTTTTCCAACATTTCCATAGCCAATTATTCCCAACATTCTATTTCTTGAAATCACTTTCTTAAAAACCAGAAGACCAATACATGAAAGTACCCAATTCACAACTGCTGACGCATTGCATCCTGAAGCTACGTATGTAGAATATTTTGAATTATTTAAAATATTATTATCAAAATGATCATATCCAGAAGTAGCTGAACCTATAAATTTTATTGGTGAGTTTGAAAGTAGTTCTGAATTAACTCTTGTTGTAGACCTTATGAATAATGCATCTGCATTCAAACAATCATCATTCTCAAGATTATTATCATCAAAATATTTAATAATGAATTGATCATGATTTTTAATTTTTTTTAGATATTCNCNAAANAAAGGTATTTTATTATCTACCAATAATTTCATTAATTATCTTTAGATGGGGCAAAAATNCTCCTAAGCCATCCTNTNAAAGTGTTATCTTTAAGATTAAATTTATCAAGATTATCAAAATCTTTTGCTAGTTGAATAGGATCTTTATAGAAGTCTTTTCTAGAAATAAAATCNCCTTGGTCAAGATTTTTTACTACTTTTGCTGGATTACCAGCCGCAACTACATTTGCAGGAATATTTTTAGTGACTACAGCACCTGCCCCTATTATTGAATTTTCTCCAATTGTGACTCCCTTACATATAATTGCGCTGTCTCCAATCCAAACATTGTCTTTTAAGATAATTGGTTTAGTGTTACCAACTGGCTCACTTCTGTCATAAATGCCATGCCAATCAGCATCTGATATGTATGCTCCATGAGCAAACATGCAAGCATCGCCTATTTCAATTGATTCAGCTGCTATGATTCTGACTCCGGGAGTAATAAGACAATATTTCCCAATTTTTAATTCTCCTTTCCAATCTCCAATATTCCAGCTGGTAAGTTGAACATTCGCATCCCGTGCTCCAATAATTGTTGGGAAGTCATCAACACTTATATGAGAACCAAAAAGTTTTAGATATTGAGGTTTAAAGAACGCCCCTCCTTTGCCAAGCTGTTTAAATTGGGGACGAAGATAATGTTTCACATACATGCTTACAAGCTTTTTAGAAATTTTTTTAAGCCAGTATGGTCTGTTGTCTTTTCTAATTTCTATCTCCTTTTAAATATCAATCTATATGATAAAGTACATGAAAATTATTTGTGGTCTTTTGTGAATAAATATATCTCTGAAATTAAAAGTATTGTAATTATAGGATTGCCAATATTTGGTTCGCANACCTCATACATGCTTATGGGAGTTACAGATACGATAGTTGCAGGAAGAGCCAATACAACAGACCTTGCTGCTCTAGCAATAGGAAACTCAATCTTCAATCCGCTTTGGTTTGCACTAAGTGGTGTCCTATTTGCAGTNACACCTATTGTTGCGCAATTATTTGGAGCGAAAAAATTTAATCAGATTGAAGATAAGGTAAGGCAAATATTGTGGATGGCTTTAATGGTTGGCTTAGCATTATCTTTAATACTTATAAATATTGGTCCAATAATAAAACTACTTCCCATTGATTTAGAGGTTTCAGTCATTACAAGCGAATATTTAAGAGCTATCGCGATAGGTGCTGTTTTTATGGGTTTATTTACGTGTCTTAGATGTTTCAGTGAAGGAATGACCTTAACACTTCCTGTTTTTTATGTTGCTTTTACTGGGATGCTAATCAATATCCCNCTAGATNTTATCTTGGTAAATGGTTTATTTGGTTTNCCTAAACTTGGTGGAGTGGGATGTGGTTATGCAACTTCTTTAATAGCTATTTTCCAAACTATAGCNATATCTNTTCTTATCATGAAATCAAAACTTTATAAGAACGTCAGAATCTTTAAATCAATTACTTTACCTAAATTAGAAACCTTTAAAGAAGTTTTTAAGCTTGGTATCCCCATAGGTTTTGGTATTTTTATAGAGCTAAGTATGTTTAGTGGTGCTGCTTTGATAATCAGTGCTCTGGGTGTAGGAGTAATAGCTAGTCATACAATAGCAATCAATATAACGAGTGTATTTTTCATGCTTCCATTAGCATTTGGTCTTGCAACAGCTACCCGAGTTGGTAATCTTATTGGAGAACAAAGATTGNTGGATGCNGAATTNTCAACCAGAAGTTCTCTTTTGCTTTGNTTTGTAATTGCAATAATTACAACAATNACCATCTATACCTTCAGAGAGTTNTTGGTTTCTCTTTANACAAATGATCCNCAGGTTATTGCTCTTGGAGTAAGTTTATTNTTGTATGCAGCTATTTTTCAAATACCTGATGGAGTTCAGATGTCAGCAGTTGGAAGCTTGAGAGGTTTTAAAGATACTTTTGTGCCAATGATACTAATATTAATTTCATATTGGATTATTGCTCTTCCTGCTGGATTTGTAATGACTTACGGGATTATTGGTCCCAAATTGGGAGCTGCAGGAATGTGGATTGGTATGATTTTAGGCCTTTCAGTATTTTGTTTGCTTGGAATTTTACGATTGAAAAAGGTTGTAGGTGCAAACCTCAAGACATCAGNGACTTTANAGTAGAGCCTATTTCAAGAAGATTTTTTGCAACAACAACACCGCTCTCATTNAGTTTTTTNATTTTATCNTCTGCCGTACCCTTNCCTCCAGAAATTATGGCACCTGCATGGCCCATTCTTTTNCCCGGTGGTGCAGTCTGACCAGCAATATATGAAACAACNGGTTTAGTGACATTCTGTGAAATGAATTCAGCAGCTTCCTCTTCAGCNCTTCCTCCAATCTCTCCAACCATGACAATTGCGTCTGTTTGATCATCAGCTTCAAAAAGTTTCAAAATATCAATAAAAGAAGAGCCAGGAATTGGGTCACCACCTATTCCAACACAACTAGATTGCCCCAGACCTAGATCAGTAGTTTGCTTCACTGCTTCATAGGTAAGTGTCCCTGATCTAGATATAATTCCAACTCTTCCAGGAAGATGAATCTCACCAGGCATAATTCCCATTTTCCCNNCTCCAGGGGTGATAACACCNGGACAGTTAGGNCCAATAAGAGTAATGNCTAAGCCATCAACAATCTTTTTTACTTCNAACATATCCAAAGTTGGAACACCTTCTGTTATACAAACAATAAACTTTATTCCAGCTTCTGCGGCTTCGAGAATTGCACCTTTACAAAAGGGTGCTGGAACAAATATTAATGATGCGTTTGGTTGCACTTGTTCAACCGCCTCGTTAACTGAATTAAAAACAGGTAAATCTAAGTGTTCGGTTCCACCTTTTCCAGGAGTTACGCCACCCACAACATTAGTTCCATATTCTATAGATTGAGATGAATGAAGCGTTCCTTGAGACCCAGTAAAACCCTGAACAAGCACTCTTGTATCTTTGTCAATTAGGATACTCATTTTGCAAGCTCCACAGCAGTTCTAGCTGCATCTTCCAAACTATTCTTACTTTGTATTTTTGAGGACGAATTAGAAAGGATTGATAGTCCTTTTTCTGCACTATTGCCTTCAAGCCTTACAACAACAGGTATTTCAACTCCTACTTCATCAATTGCTGCAACTATACCNTCTGCAATTAAATCACATCTAACAATACCTCCAAAAATGTTTACAAGTACTACTTTTACTTCTGGATCATCCAAAATTATTTTAAAAGCTTTTGCTACCCTTTCTTGAGTAGCTGTGCCTCCAACATCGAGAAAGTTAGCAGGATTCCCTTTGAAAAACTTTATTGTATCCATNGTGCCCATTGCTAATCCNGCTCCATTTACCATGCATCCAATATTTCCATCCAATGAAACATAACTTAGATCATATTTTGATGCCTCAGATTCTCTNGGATCTTCTTGAGTTGGATCATGCATTTCTTGTAACTCTTTTTGTCTAAAAAGTGCATTTGAATCAATATTTATCTTTGCATCTAAACAGTGCAAATTGCCATCTTCTTTTATTACAAGTGGGTTAATTTCCAGAAGGCTAAGGTCACATTCAAAGAACATTGAAACTGTTTTTCTTACAATATNCTCCATCTGTGAAGATTGAGTGTCATTCAGTTTGAGTGTGCTACATATCTTTTCAATATCGCCTTGTGATACATCTTTACCATTAAGAGATATGGAGGCGATCTTTTCAGGAGTTTCCTCGGCAACTTTTTCTATATTTACTCCCCCCTCCGAGGATGCAATTATTGCAACCTCACGTGAAGATCTATCAACAACTGCACTATAGTAAAGCTCNTCTGCGATATTGGTACATTCCTCAANAAGAATACAGCTTACCAGCTGCCCCTCTTTATCAGTTTGATATGTTACAAGTCTTTTACCTAGCCATTTTTTTGTAAAATTCGCTACCTCCTCAATGGTGTCACATAAAGCAACACCTCCTGATTTACCTCTACCGCCTGCATGAACCTGTGCTTTTGCTACCCATCNACTTCCTCCAATATCAGTNCATGCTTGNTCAACCTCATCAAGNCTTGTNACAACTTTTCCTTTTGAAACGGGTAAATCATATTTTGCAAAAATTTCTTTGCCTTGATACTCGTGTAAGTTCATTTNCTTTTATTGCCTATNTGAATTGCAGAATTATTTGCAGCTAATGCAGCTTCATGAAATGCCTCACTAACTGTTGGATGGCTAAACACAGTTAGGCCTATATCTTCAGCACTAGATCCAAACTCCATTGCTATAACTGCTTGTTGGACAATATCTGCAGCAGAAGGACCAAATACATGAACTCCTAATATTGTGTCATCTTTCTTATCAGCTAAAACCTTAACAGAACCGACTGAATCAGCTGCAGCTAAAGCTCTTCCACTTGCAGCAAATGGAAAACTTCCAATCTTAAACTCCACACCATGATCTTCGAGCTCTTGCTGAGTCTTTCCAACCCAAGCAACTTCAGGATGAGTATAAATAACATTGGGTACAAGATCATAATTCATTCTAGCTTTTTTGCCTGCAATTCTCTCAGCAACCATTACTCCTTCCTCTGAACCTTTGTGAGCAAGCATTGGTCCTCTAACAATATCACCAACAGCATAAATATTTTCATAATTTGTTTTACAAAAATCGTCAACTTGNACTCTTCCTAATTCATCCAACTNNATTGGAAATGACTCATCTGAGATANCAGCTGTATTAGGTTTTCTCCCCACAGCCACAATCAANTTATCAAAAGAGGCTTTANGCTCCTCACCTTTTGATTCATAAGAAATTTCAACATCTTTACCATTATCTNTAGCTGAGGTNAGTTTTGATCCTAAATGTATATCTAAACCTTGTTTTTTAAACTCTCGATGGCATTCTTTAGAAATTTGTTTGTCGACAATAGGTAAGAAATCATCCATCGCCTCTATNACTGTAACCTCAGCTCCAAGTCTTGACCATACNCTNCCAAGCTCTAAACCAATTACTCCAGCTCCAATTATTCCAAGTCTTTCNGGAACCNTNTCAAAATTAAGAGCTCCTGTGCTATCNACNATATTTTCAGACCATTTTGCAANTGGAATNTCAATTGGATTTGAGCCTGTTGCTAATATTATGAATTTTGTCTCCAAGCTTGTTTTATCTCCATTATTTGAAACTTCTACAAGGTTCTCATTAATAACTTTTCCTCTTCCTGATATTGCTTCAACACCATTTGCTTTAAACAGTCCGGTTATTCCAGTTGTAAGTTTATTAACAACTTCATCCTTTCTTTTCATCATTGAAGGAATATTGACTGATAAATCTTTTAGATCTATCCCATGAGATGCAAAATCTTTTTGAGCTTCGTAGTATTTGTGAGATGAATCCAAAAGAGATTTTGATGGAATACAGCCTACATTAAGGCAAGTACCTCCATACTTTTGATTTCCTTTTTCATCAGAGGCAAGTTCTANGCAAGCTGTATTTAGACCTAATTGGGATGCTTTAATCGCTGCAACATAACCAGCAGGACCGCCTCCAATTACAACAACATCATACATATTTACACCTATAGGTTTAGTAAAAGTTTTTCAGGNTTCTCTAATTGCTCTTTTATTGAGACTAGAAATGATACTGCCTCTTTTCCATCGAGCATTCTATGATCATAGCTCATTGCTAAATACATCATTGGTCTAACAACAATTTCTCCATCTACCACAACTGGCCTATCTTCAATTTTATGCATGCCTAAAATAGCAGTCTGTGGCGCATTAAGAATTGGTGTTGATAATAATGATCCAAAGATCCCGCCATTAGAAACTGTAAAAGTTCCTCCCTGCATCTCCTCAATTGATAATTTTCCATCTCTGGCCTTCTCAGCATACTCTGAGATTGATTTTTCAATTTCTGAAATTGATTTTATGTCAGCATCTTTAATTACAGGAACTACAAGCCCTCTATCAGTAGAAACAGCTACACCAATATCCTTATAGCCATGATAAACAATATCAGTTCCGTCNATGCTGGCATTAACTTGAGGAAACTTTTCAAGGGCATTAACAGAGGCAGCTACAAAGAATCCCATAAAGCCAAGCTTAACTCCATGCTCTTTTAGAAAATCATCTCCATACTTTGATCTAATATCTTTTATAGGCTTCATATCAACCTCATTGAAGGTTGTTAACATCGCTGTTTCTTGCTGAACCTCAACTAAACGTTTTGCAATTGTTGATCTNANTCTTGTCATTGGNACTCTTTTTGTTTCTCTATCAAGGTCAACATTAGTTTTCTTGACTGATTCTTCAATAACTGGATCTTTCTCAACGTGGCTAATTACATCAGCTTTTGTGATCCTTCCGTCTTTCCCACTACCTTGTATNTCAGATGGATTTAGCTCTTTTTCTTCAATTATCCTTTTTGCAGCTGGTCCTGATNTTTTATCTACCAAGTCTTGTGAGGATTCAAGATCTGTGGNTATTTCTTTAGGTTTTTCTTCCTCAACAGTTTGAGTTTTTAGTTCTTCGCTATCACCTGAAATAAATTCACCAATTAATTCAGCACTTAAAACTGTATCTCCTTCATTTTTATGAATTTTTGAAATTTTTCCATCTGAAGGAGCTAACACCTCTAAAACNACCTTGTCAGTTTCTATTTCAGCAATCACCTCATCTTGTGATACAGCTTCACCCTCTTTTTTAACCCAGTTAGCAATTGTTCCGTCAGCGACAGACTCTGGGAAGGTTGGTGACTTTATTTCTTCACTCATTTGTTATCTCTTTTAAGTACATTATCAACTAATTCTTGTTGTTGTTGAAGATGTAATTTCATTAACCCAACTGCTGGTGCAGCAGCAGGAGGCCTTGAAATAGGTTTAAACGAATTCTCTATATTGAGCTTATTTAAAACCCTTTCTAATCTATGACGATGACTAAACCATGCTCCTTGATTTCTTGGTTCTTCTTGAGCCCAAATAAACTCCTCAACATGTGAATAATCCTTAAGCATTTCTTCAACTTCAAAATATGGGAAAGGATAAAGTTGTTCAAGTCTAAGTAATGCGACATCTGAAATACCTTTTTCATCTCTAGCCTTCTTAAGATCGTAATAAACCTTTCCGCTGCAAAGTACTACTCTTTTAATTTTTTCCGTTGGAAGATCATCTCCAATGATGCAATTAAAACTTCCATTTGTAAGTTCAGATAAATCACTTGCTGCCTCAGGTAATCTTAAAAGACTCTTTGGAGTAATAACGATAAGAGGTCTTCGCATTTTCCTTATTGCCTGCCTTCTNAGAAGNTGGAAAATTTGGGATGGGGAGCTTGGCATACAAACTTGTATGTTATTTGCNGCACANAGCTGTAAAAATCTCTCTAATCTTGCNCTNCTGTGCTCAGGTCCCATTCCNTCAAATCCATGCGGAAGNAGCATAACTAGTCCAGAAAGCCTTTCCCATTTATGTTCAGCACTAACTATAAATTGATCAATTACAACCTGAGCTCCATTCGCAAAATCGCCAAACTGAGCTTCCCATATAACAAGCCCACTTGGCCAAGTTGCCGAGTAACCGTACTCGAAACCAAGAACAGCTTCCTCAGATAATAATGAATCATAAATATCAACTAATGTTTTTCCTTCCTTTGCAATTGAATCTAATGATAGAAATCCTTCTCCATTTTCTTGATCAAAGATAACAGCATGACGATGATCAAATGTTCCCCTTCTTACATCCTGACCGGTGAATCTTATGGGATAACCTTCCTTAAGCAGGCTTGAGTATGCCATCATTTCGGCAAATCCCCAGTTTAGCTTTATATCTCCCTGCGACATTTTTACTCTNTCATCAAAAATCTTTTGTACTTTTTTCTGAAGTGAAAAATCTGCAGGAGTCTTAACGATTGATAAAGCATTTTCTTCAATTTCTTTTTGAGGAACAGAAGTAGTTACTTGCTCATACCATTTTCTATTCATGAATGGCTCCCAATCAAACCACTGATCATCATTTGATCTTGGAGCTAAGTTAGGAGTTACAGATTCACCATTTTCAATTTGTTTTCTGTATGATTTTTTAAAATCTTTTATTTCTTCATCGGATATTATTGAATCAGCAGTTAAAAGTTTTTCATACATATCTAAAACGGTTTTATGACTTTTTATTGCTTTATACATCAAGGGTTGAGTTGATGAAGGATCATCAGCTTCATTATGGCCACTCCTTCTATAACAAACTAAGTCAATAACAATATCTTTCTTGAAGTTCTCTCTATATTCACATGCCAATTCTGAGACATAGACAACTGCTTCAGGATCATCGGCATTTACGTGAATGATTGGAGCCTCGATAAATTTACTAATATCGGTTGAGTATCTTGTTGACCTAGCGTCTCTTGTGTGACTTGTTGTAAATCCTATTTGATTATTAANAACTACATGGATAGTGCCTCCTACTCCATATGCTCTGGTTTGTGACATTTGTAGCGTCTCCATCACAACTCCTTGGCCAGAAAATGCTGCATCACCATGAATAAGAATTGGAACAACCCTATTTCTAAATGTGTCTCCTAACCTATCTTGACGAGCTCTAACTGATCCGACAACAACCGGATTTACAATTTCCAAATGTGAAGGATTATTCGTTAAGGATACGTGCACATCTCCGTGATCAGTTCTGATATTTGAAGAGTATCCCAAATGATATTTTACATCTCCTGTACTTGTCCCTTTAAGATCAAAATCTTCTTCAAAAGCTTCAAAAAGCTCTTTTGAAACTTTTCCTAAAACATTAACCAATAAATTTAGCCTGCCTCTATGAGCCATCCCAAAACAAATTTGCTCAGCACCATTTTTTGACGTCGTCTTAATGAGCGTATCTACNAGTGGAATNAGCGATTCACATCCATCAATACCAAATCTTTTCATACCNGGATATTTAGAAGANAGNAANTGNGCNAANCCTCTTGCAGANATTAATCTTTTNAGNATNTCTTTTTTTCTTNCNNNATCTGAGANTTTATGATTTGAGTTTTCAAACTTTTCAATAATCCAACTTCTTTCTCTTTTGTTTGATATATGCTGAAATTCAATACCAATATTTTTACAATAAGTTTCTTTTAGTTCATCTATTAAATTATTTACTTCGTATTCAGCATTACTTCCAATTGGGAAATTACAATTAATCGTGCTTGAAAGTTCATCTCCATTAAATAAGCCTTCTGTTTTATGTAAATCTGAATGGATAACTTTTTCAGCAATTCCAAGAGGATCTAAATCTGCAGCAGTATGTCCATAGTCTCTGTAAGCTTTTATTAAAGTTTGAACCTTTGCTTCGAGTGGATTTTTATTTTGTGAAGAAGCTTTGAATTTTGTTGCTGATCTTCTCGGAGTATTTTGAAAGTGTTTGATTACATCAAGATGAGAACTATCTTTTTTGGATCCATTTTGAAAGGGTAAGTCATTGAAGTAAGTTTTCCACTCCTCTGAAATAGAATTGGGATCTTGTAAATAACTCTCATATAGATCCTCTAAATATGAGAGGTGTCCGCCAGATGTATGAGAATCACTCATATAATCTGACATTGTCTTTTTCATCAGCTCACTCCAAACCTACAACCTTTATTTTATCCTCTTTAGTACCAGTTAAAAGCATCGATTTAATTTCACCAATTGCTTTATTTGGATTTAAACCTTTTGGGCAAACATTTACACAATTCATAATGCCATGACACCTATAAACACTAAAAGGGTCTCCTAATTCTTCTAATCTCTCTTGTTTCTTAGTATCTCTCGTATCCGCAAGGAATCTATATGCCTGAAGAAGTGCCGCTGGTCCAACAAATTTATCAGGATTCCACCAAAAGGATGGGCAACTTGTAGAACAGCAGGCGCAAAGAATACATTCATATAAGCCATCTAATTTATCCCTATCTTGAGGAGATTGAAGTCTTTCCTGCTCAGGTGGTTCTGAGTCAGACTGCAAAAATGGTTTAATCTTTTCATACTGCTCATAAAATTGAGTCATATCTACTATAAGATCTCTTATAACAGGAAGACCAGGTAAAGGTCTTAACTCAAGCTTATTTCCTTTTAAGACTTCTGACAAAGGAGTAATGCATGCCAACCCATTTTTACCATTAATGTTCATGCCATCAGATCCGCACACACCTTCTCGGCATGATCGTCTATAAGAAATAGTTGCATCATCCTCCTTAAGCATATTAAGAAGATCTAGAACCATAATATCTTTTTCAGGCTTTTTAACCTTATAGTTCTTCATATAAGGAAACTTATCCTGCTCAGGATTATATCTGTATAGACTTACGCTAAGCTCCATTTTAATAAGACCTCATCTTAGGTGGAAATGCTTCTACTTCTTTTGGAACAAAATTAACGTCTCTTTTNCCCAATTTTTTTTCAACTGGATCATATAAAGAATGACATAACCAATTCTCATCATCTCTTTCAGGAAAATCATCTCTNGCATGAGCACCTCTACTTTCGTCTCTCATCATTGCAGAAATAGCTGTNGCCTCTGCAACCTCTAATAGATTCTGTAACTCGAGTGCTTCAACTCTNTTAGTGTTGAAAGCAATACTTTTATCCTTTAGGTAAAGATTTTCAGATTTCTCTCTTATTTCTTCAAGTTCTTTGACTCCTTTCTCCATAAACTCTCCACGCCTAAAAACACCAAAGTAGTTCTGCATACAAGTTTGAAGTTGTTTTTTAACATCGGCAACCTCGTATCCAGATTCAGATTCATTTAAAGAGTTCAGTCTGCTCATAGCCAATTCAATATCTTCACTCGAAGCATTATCTACTCCACCACCAGATTTAAGCTCTTCATTTATATGTTTGCCTGCAGCTCTTCCGAAAACAACTAAATCTAATAGAGAGTTTCCACCCAATCTGTTGGCACCATGAACAGATACACACGCAGCTTCCCCAACAGAAAAAAGCCCTGAAACCATGAAGTCATTTCCGTCATTCCTACTAAATGCTTGGCCATGAATATTTGTTGGAGTTCCTCCCATCATGTAATGACATGTAGGAACAACTGGAATTGCTTCCTTGATAGGATCAACGTGAGCAAAAGTTTTTGAGAGCTCGCATATGCCTGGTAATTTTGAATTAAGGACATCTGCACCTAGATGATCGAGTTTCAAGAAAACGTGATCTTTTTCAGGACCACACCCTCTACCTTCAAGTATTTCCATAACCATTGATCTAGCAACAACATCTCTTCCAGCAAGGTCCTTAGCATTTGGAGCATATCTTTCCATAAATCTCTCACCATCTGAGTTAATTAAATATCCACCTTCACCTCTGCAACCCTCAGTCACAAGAGACCCTGCACCATAAATACCAGTTGGATGAAATTGCCACATTTCCATATCTTGTGCAGAAAAACCAGCTCTTAAAGTCATTCCAAGACCATCTCCGGTATTAATCAAAGCATTTGTTGTAGATGCATATATTCTTCCAGCTCCTCCAGTTGCTAAAACAGTTGCCTGAGCTTTAAGGTAACAGACTTCACCCGATTCAATAGAAAAAGCTATAACTCCAGTAATCTCATTCTTTGAGTTTTTCACAAGATCAACAGCAAACCATTCATTTAGAAAGTTCGTTCCCTCTTTAACATTATTTTGGTAGAGAGTATGAAGAAGTGCGTGACCTGTTCTATCTGCAGCTGCGCAAGTTCTGGCTGCCTGTCCACCTTTTCCAAAATCTTTAGATTGACCTCCAAATGGTCTTTGGTAAATTCTTCCATTTTCAAAACGAGAAAACGGTAGACCCATGTGTTCTAATTCATAAACAGCTTTTGGTCCCTCTGAGCACATGTACTCAATAGCATCTTGATCACCAATATAGTCAGAACCTTTGACAGTATCGTACATATGCCATCTCCAATCATCATTTGGATCTGCACTTTGGATTGCACATGTAATTCCNCCTTGAGCCGANACGGTATGAGACCTNGTAGGAAAAACTTTAGAAATAACAGCTGTATTCAGGCCTGATTTGGCTAGTTCAAGGGAGGTTCTCATCCCTGATCCGCCTCCACCAACAATAAGTGCATCAAATTCTTTGATGTTACTTTTTTTTGAGATATTAATTACTTTATTCATGAAAAATTATTAAAAATAATTGTTAAGGATACTATTAAATAACTAAGTCCAAATATAGAAAAAACAACAGTATAAATAGATCTAAAAGTATCAGCATATTTAGAAATTCTGTAGCTCAAGAATCCAATTGTTCTTCTTGTGAGGTAATCAGTTCCAACAGTCCATAGGCCGATAAATGAGTGAATAATAACTGATGCAAAAAAGCACAATGTAAGAAAAATCNTAATGGAGGAATAAAAGAAANTACTCCAAGCCTCAAATGTTAATTCTGTGGAGCAAATAAAGTAAAAAACATAAACAATATAAATTAAATTAATTATTGCACTAGTCCTTTGAAGATACCAAATTGTTGATCCCTTCATGAAAAGATTCTCCAAAATACAAAAGAAGTAGTAATAATCCATAGGGAAATAGTAAATATTGCAGAATACTTTGAAGCAATAAGTGATTCTCCTATGTGAGCATCCATTATTAAGTGCCTTACTCCCGAAAGAATGTGATACCAGAGAATACAAAAACTTAAAACGATTAGACCTAAAATAAATTTATAATCCTTCAAAAATAATGACAAGTCATTAAATGAATCTTCGCTTTCAGTAGAAAAATATATTAATGCAAGCATCAGTGGCAAAGTTATAAAAAAAACATACATACCAGATAATCTGTGCGTAATAGAGATTAAAGCAGAGACAGGGAGATTTATCTTACGAAGATCTATATAAACCGGGCGATGGTCTGTATTCATAGAGTGGACAAATGTTTACTAATACTTTCCTTTTATGCGTTAATTATACGTAAAAGAGTATAAATTAATACTTTATTTCTTAGCTTTTTTAACAAAAGATAATAGTCTCTTGCGTTTCTTAATTTGCCTTTCAGTAAGAGTATTTTTACCTTTATATGGATTATCAGATTTCCTAAATATTATCTTTAGCTGAATGCTCTTAAGATCAAGATATTTTTTAAAAGAATTATAAATATATTTCTTATAGTTTGCAGGTAACTTTTTATCCTGCGATGAATGAATCACCAATGTTGTTGGGTTAATTCCTGCAAAATGTATGTATCTAAATTTTAGCGATTTTCCAGACACTGAGGGTGGCGATCTCTCCTCAATAACTCGTTTTAAGATCCTATTAAGTTTTGAGGTTGTAAATTTTGTTACTGATTTTTGAAGAGTATCATCAATTTCTTTAAAGAGCTTCTTAAAACCTTTGCCCTTCAATGCTGAAATCTTTATAAGCTTCAAATCTTCAAAAAACCTCTTCTCCATTTTCTTATTATCAAAAAACTCTTTCATTTTTTTTCTACTCAGTAAATCGATCTTATTTATGGCAAGTATGATTGGTTTACCAAATTTTTCTATCATAGATAAAATTTTTAGATCCTGATCAACAAGACCAGAGTCAGCGTCTATCAAAAGAATAGTTATATCTGATTCAGATGCAGCATGCATGGCTCTTACATAAGAGAAATATTCAATATTAGTTTTTGTTTTATATCCTTTTCTAATTCCAGCTGTATCAAATAGCTCATATTTCCTTTTGCCAAATTCAATCGGTACATTGATTGCATCAATTGTGGTCCCGGCTAAAGGAGAGACGATTACTCTATCTTTTAACGATAGAGAGTTAATTAAGGTTGATTTACCAGCATTTGGTCTACCAATAATTGAAATTTTTGGTGAATTGCCCTCTTCAGTGTCAGAAATATTTTCTGCAATGTTTGATTTTAAATACTTCTTTAATTCATCCAATCCAATTGAATGCTCTGCGCTTATTGATATTGAATCCTTTATTCCTTTTTGAGATAAATCAAAGGAAGCATTTGAAACGTTCTTTTTGTCATTTTTATTTAAAATCGCAATAAATTTTTTATTTCTTTTTCTTAAATTCTCTAAAATTTTTGTGTCGAGATTAGTCAATTCTTCAGACCCATCGATAACAAATAAAACTAAGGATGACTCATCGACTGCTATCCATGCTTGTTCAGTTATGTCATTCTCAATACTTTCTTTTTTGCTAGAGTCAATTCCTCCTGTATCAATTAAGAAAGTTTTGTTATCTCCTATAGACAACAAGCCATAATTTCTATCCTTAGTTAATCCAGAGAAGTCAGAAACTATTGCGTTTCTAGATTTGGTGAGTTTATTAAAAAGAGTGGATTTGCCAACGTTTGGCCTGCCAATAATTGCAACTGTATTTAACATGACTTTCACCCATTCTAAAAACTTAGACTAAAGAGTTTCATCTTTTCATCAATTGCATAAAAAGAATCTGAGCGACTAATTAAAGTAGTAATTTTGTTTCGAGATATTTTCTTCCTTGCCACAGTAATTCCAGTAAGTGGGTCTATGGCATGGATGTAACCCTCAAGATCTCCCACTAAAATATATCCTTTAAATGTTGCAGGATTTGAGAGCTCCCTCAGGGCATATTCTTCTAGCTTCCATGAGTCCTCGAAAGTTCTTGATGAATATGTAGATATTTTTGAGTCAGCAGAAATTATTCCTACAACTCCTCTAAGAATAAATGGCTCATAAAATGATGACTCTTCAGATTCCCAAACCGTTCTTCTTTGTGCAGCATCAAA
>FUFK010048639.1_pt1 | contig 31913 bp, 38 predicted proteins | sample 1021851 | NCBI WGS metagenome assembly FUFK01 (sample SAMEA51879418, study PRJEB19060) | metagenome | reverse complement strand
GTGTATCAGTTTCTGGAAACATAGATGTAGCAGGTAATGTTTCTGTAGGTGGTACATTATTTACTACAGGTAATACTACATTTGATGGTAATGTATCTGTTAGTGGCAATGTTAATATAGGTGGGACAACAACAATAGGTGGTGCAGTTTCACTTGCTTCTACTTTAAGTGTAGGTGGAGCATCTAACTTTGGTTCTACAGTTACAATAGCTGGGGCTACAAGTCTTGGTTCTACTTTAAATGTAAATAGCAATACTTCCATAGGTGGCACATTAATTAATACTGGTAAAGCNGAATTTGAAGATGATGTATCTGTTAGTGGGGCATTAATTGTAGGAGGTGCTACTCAACTTAATAGCACTGTAACTGTAGCAGGTGCAGCAACTTTTGAAGGTGCTGTATCAGTAAGTGGTGCAGTTAATATAGCTGGTAACACATCTGTAGGTGGTACTTTTTTAGCTACAGGCAAAGCAGAGTTTGAAGGTGATGTATCTGTTAGTGGCAATGTTAATATTGGAAATGATTTAACTTTAATTAGTGATGATGCAGTTTTAGGATTTGGTGCAGATACTGATATAACTATTACACATGATCCTGATGATGGTTTGTTCTTTAAATCAGCAGCAACAGCAGATGATAACCCATTTGTTCTTACACTTCAAACAGGTGAAACAGATATTGCTGCTGATGATAAATTAGGAGTGATTAATTTTCAAGCTCCAGATGAGGCAGCAGGAACAGATGCTATATTAGTAGCTGCTGGTATAGAAGCAGTTTCAGAAGGTGACTTTTCAGCTAGTTCAAACGCTACATCTTTAGCTTTTAAAACAGGGTCATCAGCCGCCGCTGACGAAAAAGTTAGGATAGACTCATCAGGTCGGGTTCAAATTGGAACAACAAGTGCAACCAATAATGCTTTGTTAACTATCAGAGATTCTGGCAGTGCAAATCCAATGGCTAGAATTTCTTTTGATAGTGGTGACAGTGACGTAAGTAATGGGGTAAAAGTTGGATATACCGCCGCAAGTTTTGCTCCTGATTTTGAGATATCAAATGGTGATGCTGGTATTATTAGGTTTTCAACATCTGATACTGAAAGAGTTCGTATAATGAGCGGAGGTAATGTCGGGATAGGAACTACTGCACCAGATGTACCACTTCATGTAAAAGGTGGAAGTAGTACAGAATCAGCAATTATAGTTGACAGTACAGGCGTCGGTGGTGGACACAAGTATGGTATTCGTCCTGGCTCGCCATCAGTTAGTAATGCACATTTTACTATTCACGATGAAACTAATGATGCAACCAGATTTGTTATCACAGATGGTGGACTCGTGTTAATTAACACAACTGCGGCTGTTTCTGGTCAGCAGTTACGAGTTCATGGCAATAATGGCACTGGTACAATAGCAATCGCAGCGGCTACTAATTTCAACAGCACATTAGCATTTGGAGATCCAGCCAATAGCGCAATTGGTAAAATTGAGTACGCTCATAATGGTGATCAGCTACGATTTTTTGTAAATGGATCTCAACGTGGGCTTATTGATTCTTCTGGACGACTTTTAATGCTAAAGACAGCGGCAGGATTGGCTAATAATGGCTTTGAAACACATGCTAGTGCCGCTGGATTCCTTGGTACAACAAGCACAGGAGCAGCTCTTTATGTTAATAGAGAAGACTCTGATGGAACGCTTGTAGTTTTCAGACAAGATAACAGTGATGAAGGCAGTATAAGCGTGTCTGGCAGTACTGTGAGTTATAATGGTGGACATCTTTCACGTTGGTCACAAACTGCTGATGGAAATCGCATTGATGGCTTGCTAAAAGGCACTGTGATGACCAATCTTGATAAGATGGCTGTTTGGACCAAAGAAGATGGCACAGTCAAAAATAATGAGCAACTTAACTGCATGGCTGTATCATCTGTAGAAGGTGACGTAAATGTATCTGGTGTATTTGTTAATTGGAATGAAGAAGAACTTTACGACGATGCCTACAGTAGTAGTCGTGTTAATGATATGAATATCGCAATGACTGGCGACATGGTTATTCGTATTGCCAGTGGTACGACAATAGCACGAGGTGACTTGCTGATGAGTGCTGGTGATGGCACAGCCAAGCCACAAGGCGATGACATTGTTCGCAGCAAGACTATTGCGAAAGTTATCAGCACAAATGTTTCACATACCTATAGTGATGGCTCATATCTTGTGCCATGTGTATTAATGGCTTGCTAAATTAAGGAGAAAAAAATGTCAGCAACATGGTCAATAAATACTCTGGACTTTTACAAAAGTCATGGTGGTAAAACAAACGTAGTTTTTAATGTGCATTGGAATTGTGCAGATAAAGATTCAAATGGAAATACAGGAGAATGTTATGGGACTATTGTTATTCCAACAGATGATTTGTCGTCCTTTACTGCTTACTCAGATATAAAAGAAACACAAGCAATAGGGTGGGCAAAAGCTGCTCTAGGTTCTGATGAAGTAACCTCAATAGAAACTAATGTAGCTAATCAGATTGCAGAAAAAGCAACTCCAAAACAAGGTTCTGGTATTCCTTGGTAAAATATGATATAATATTATAATAAATATTTATGGAGAATAAAGTGAACGATAACGCTATAAAAGCTGAAGAACCAAATGTTATACATATAAATGGCACTGATTATAAAGAAAATGATTTGTCTGAACAACAACATTATTTTATTAATCAAATAAAAGACTTACAGCTAAAAGCAAATAATTTAAAGTTTCAATTAGATCAAGTGCAAGTAGCTCTTGATACTTTTACAAATGAACTTCTTAAATCTTTAGAAGGAAAATAAAATGGCTAGTACTTTTACCACTAACCTGAGACTTAATAAACAAGGCGATGGAGATAATGCAAATAGTTGGGGACAAGTTCTCAATGATGGTGTTATTAGTCTTGTTGATGATGCAGTTGCTGGTTATACAACTATATCAGTAGGAACAACTGCTAATGTTACACTAACTGAAAATCAAGGTAGTGGTGATCAGGCTCGTTCTGCTTTTCTTGAAGTTAAAGGTAGTGTAGGTGGAACTCATAGTGCTATTAATATTCTTATACCTAATAATTCTAAAAGTTATGTAGTTCGTAACGCTGTATCTTATGCTTCTGCTGGTGCAGACATTATATTAAAAGTTGCTGGACAAACTGGTGTTACTATAAGGCCATCAGAAAATCAATTTGTAATAACTAATGGAACAAGTGTCTTTAATGTTGCTCCAACAGAATTTAGTTCTTTAACTGTTGGAGGAACTTTAGATGTAACTGGCAATACTTCTGTAGGAGGAACTCTTAACACTACTGGTAAAGCAGAATTTGAAGATGATGTTTCAGTTTCAGGTGCATTAGTTGTAGGTGGTTCAGCGACATTTTCTGGGACAGTTACAATAGCAGGTGCTAATGTGCAAGCAGCAAATGCTAAAGTGTGTGCCTCTGCATTTCACGGTGATGGATCTAACTTAACAGGTATTACTACTTTTCCAACTGGAGGTATTGTGCCTTTTGCTGGTACATCTGCTGGAACTCCTTCTGGATTTTTATTGTGTCATGGTCAGGCAGTAAGTCGTTCTACATACTCTGGATTATTTTCAGTTATTACAAGCATATATGGTGATGGAGACGGTTCAAGCACATTTAATCTTCCTGACTTACGTGGACGTGTTGTTGCTGGTCAAGATGATATGGGTGGTTCAAGTGCTAATAGATTAACTGGACTAACAGGTGGTGTTGATGGTGATACTCTTGGTGGGTCTGGTGGTGAACAGTCAGTATCACTAACTGAAGCACAACTTCCAGCACATAGTCATGCTGCTGCTATGGAAGAAACTGCTGATTCAGAAAGTGGAATTACTAGAGTTGGTTTAGGAAGATCTCTTAGTGATAGGAGTGGCACTTATAGAACATCAGTAAGTGATGGAGGAGGTAATCTTCTTATTGCAAATACTGGTAGTGGATCAGCACATAATAACGTACAGCCAACCTTTATATTAAATTATATTATAAAGACTTAATATGGCAACATTACAAACATTTAAACTAGCTCCGGGTTTTCACAGAGAATCTACCCAATATGCAGAAGAGGGTAAGTGGTTTGATGGGAACCGTGTTAGGTTTCGTGAAGGCAAGCCTGAAAATATGCGAGGCTATGAAACAAGAGCACAAGGAGATAAGTTTGATGGATCAGCTAGAGCATTACTAGCATGGAAACCTGCTGACAATATTTCTACTGCAATATTTGGTACACCTGAAAAACTTTATGTTCATGAAGGTGATGAGTTATATGATGTAACACCTATAACAGAAAAAACTACTTTAACAAATTGTTTTGGTACAAGCTCTGGTGAAGTTAGAGTTTGTTGTTCTGATAATGCACATGGTAGAGTAGTGGGAGACTATGTTTTATTTACATCTTCAGCAGCATTTAACGCTGTGAGTTTACAAGGTAATACATATCAAGTTGTATCTGTTGAAAGTGCAAATGCTTTTACAATTAATGTAACAACCGCTGCTAATGCAACTGGTAGTGATGTAGGAAGTGCGACATTTAATTATTATATACCAACAGGTAACTCTGTTGCAGCCGCAGGTTTAGGTTGGGCAGCAGCACCTTATAATGCAGCAGAGCCTACATCTGTAGGTATTAGTAAAATAACTACAACTGGTGGTAATACATTAGTTACAATATCTTGTGCAGCCGCACATGGGGGTGTAGCAAATGATTTTGTATACTTCTTACCATCTAATACTTCTGTAACTCCTGTTACTGTAGGTGGTAATTTAGTTTTAACAAAGCCAACAGATAATAGTATAGATATTGGTGGTCCTCAGTTTACTATTGTATCTGTTAATGGAACACAGATAATTGTTAGTGTAAATACAGCAGCATCTGCATCAGGAGATACTACATCTGATATAAATATGACTGCTCTTATATATCCACAGACAGGTGGTGGAGCAGCGGCTAAAACAAGAGGATGGAATCAAGCTGCATCTGCAAGTGCTAGTGATTTATTTTTAGATATATCACAATGGAGTTTTGATAACTGGGGTGATGATGTTGTAGCTAATAGAAGAGGTGGTGGATTATTTTACTATGATTCTGATGCAAGTACAGAACCAACAAGAGCAACCTCTGTTACAACATCACCTGTAAGTACAAATTCTATTATTGTATCTCCTAATGATAGACATCTTATCTGTCTTGGTACAAATAGATTTGAAGCTACTGCAACAGTTAGTGGTACGTTTGATCCTATGCTTGTTCGTTGGTCTGATCAAGATGATAGAACTGAGTGGAACCCAACTGCCGCAACAGATGCTGGTGAAGTTGTCTTAACAGATGGAACTAGAATAGTTGGTGCTGTTCGTGCAAGAAATGCTATCAATATTTGGACAGATAATGCTCTTTGGCTTATGCAATTTGTTGGTGGTAACTTTGTATTTAAGTTTCAACAAGTAGGAACTAACTGTGGACTCATAGGACAACATGCAGCCATAGATTATAACGGCACTACATATTGGATGGGTTATGATAATTTTTATGTCTATGCTGGTGCAGTTCAAGTTTTAGATTGTACGGTTCGTAGATTTATATTTGATGATCTTAATACATCTTATTATGATAAAGTTTACTGTGGTATTAATTCTGAGTTTAGAGAAATAATATGGCTATATGTTTCTAATGGTAATACAGAATGTAATAAATATGTTATTTATAATCCAGAAGAAAAATATTGGGTATACGGTGAAATGATATTTACTACATTTACTGATCGTGGTGTTTTTGATAATACTATTACAACTGGTGTAACTGTAGCTGGTAATAATATTTATAATAATGAACCACCATCTGTATTTACAGGAAGTGGGGAAACATTAACATCTTTTGTAGAGTCTGGTGACTTTGATATTAATGATGGTAATCAAGTTATGTTTATGAATAAAATTATACCTGACTATGATTTATCNGGGGGACAGATTAAATTTAAAATAATAACAAAAAAATATCCTGAAAGTACAGAACAGACTACAAAGGAGTTTGATATCTTTGATAACACAGAAAAGATTAATATAAGAGCTAGAGGAAGGCAAGCTAAAATTAGGGTATCTTGTGCATCAAATAATGCTAGTTGGAGATGGGGATCAGTTCGTTTAGCATTACAAGGTGATGGTGAGAGATAATGGCAACATATCCTGTTTTACCTTTTGCACTAACAAATGAAGACTTGGTAGATATGTACAATCAAGTAAGAACATGGGGAGATGTTTTAATTCAAGAGTTAGATGCAAGAGATTTAGATATAGATAATGCGGCGGCAGCAACTGTATTTACCGTAACGACAGTAACTCAGATAGGTCGTCCACAAAAAGGTGACATAGCATATTCAGTAAGTTCGGGTAAGTTTAAAGGATATGTTAGTCTTGGTACAGAAACTTCATGGCAAGATTTAAACTAATGTCTAAATTAATAGATCATATAAACCTCATTAATAATAGCACTCTATTAGGTAATTTAAATACTGGACAAGCTATCGATCCTAATAGATATAGACTTGATCAAAAACAAGAATTTGTGAAAATGAAAAAATTAAGTTATAATAGTATGATGGACAATAATTTTAAAGGTGGGTTAGATGGCAATACCTAAAGATATTTTAAATACTGCTGGTGTTGTTGCAATGGACAACCTGTTAAAAAGAGCAGGAGTTACAACAGAAGAATTTGAAAAAACATCACAAGCTATTAAACCCATAACACAAGAAGATGTTATCCGTGGCATGGAACAAGCTATGCCAATGCTACAACAAGATCCAAGTCAAAGATCAATGAATGTCATGCCCTCTGACCCTACAAGAGTTGCTGGCGTAGAAAATGTTAAGAAAGCTTTAGATTCTGGATCTTCTCTAGATACACTTGCTATGATGCGTATGCAACAGCAACCTACTATGCAAGCAAAAGCTGGTACAGAGGGAATGGCTGTTAGTTTTGGTAGTGGACCTGTTCCCGGTGAAGGGCATGGTATGCAAGATAATATACAAATGCCTATAATAGAAAAAGGTAAACAAGTGGCAAGACTTGCTGTAAGTCCAGATGAGTATATTGTAGATGCACATACGATGTCTGCCCTTGGTAATGGTAGTGCAGATGCAGGTGCAGACGTAATGGATAAAGTGGTAAAAGAAATACGACAGAAAGCTTTTGGTACAACTAAACAGCCAAAACAAATAAATGGATTAGCTTCATTAAGATCAGCAATAGGATAGTAATATGTTAGATGCAATATTTGGTAGAACTAAAACAAGCCCTACAACAACTGTAAGAACAGTCTCAAAGTTACCTGAAGAGATTGCACCTTATGTTAAAGAGGTTTTAAAAGAAGCTCAAGCACAATATGCTAAAGATAAAGAAGAACCGTATCTGCCATATGAAGGAGAGACTATTGCTCCTCGTGATGAATTAGAATTACAAGCTATTGAAAGACAAAAAGGTTTAGTTGGTATACAAGATCCTAGAAGAAAAGAAGCTGAAGCATTAATAAGAGGACTACCTACTGAGTTTACAGCAGAGACTGCTGAAAAATTTATGAGTCCTTATCAACAAGCTGTCGTAGACGTACAAAAAAGAAAAGCTCAAGAAGATTTTGAGCAAAGAATATTACCAGCATTTGAGACAGAAGCTATAGGTGCTGGAGGATTATCTGGTCTTGGTAGTCGTGCTGGTGTTCAAGCTGCATTACTAGGTCAAGCACAAGCTGAACGTCTTGGAGACATACAAGCTATAGGATCACAAAAAGCTTATGAAGATGCATTTAGACAGTTTGGTGTAGCAGATCAACTTAGTAGACAAAGGGCTGCTGATATACAAAAGTTTGGTTTAGATGAATTTAATGTTGGTCTTACTGAAGCTGGATTATTACAAGACTTGGGACAAGCTGAAAGAGCAGAAAGTCAAAGATTATTAGACAAAGAATTTTCTGATTATTTAGAAGAAAAAGAATTTCCTAAACAAGCTCTTGCTCAATACTCTAGTTTTGTTTATGGTAATCCATTTTTACGAAAGCCTGATACAACAAGAACTACGATGGGTCCATCAGCATCTAGAACTGGTCAGTTACTTAGTGCTGGTCTTACCGGACTACAACTATATGGAATGGGTGGTGGTGGAACTAAAGGTGGATTTAGTGTTCCCAATTTAGCTAGAACTTTTGGTAAATTAGCTGGCTTTGGTGCAACAGGTGGTAATGTAGGTGGATTAGTTGGACTACCTGTAGTTAGAAAATCTCTAGGTGGTGGTAATTTATCTCAACTTATAAATAGACAAAGACAACTTATAGATGAACAAGGATTAGAAGATGAGATGGCAGGAGGAGGTTCTGCACCAATACAAAATGTATTGTTTAATCAAAAACAAAAAAGCACTTTTGATCTTGGTTTAGGATCTTTAATTGAAACTGCAAAAGCACAAAGAGAAGCTATAACTAAAGGAAAAGAGGCTAGAGAAGCAGCTATTCAAAAACAAAAAGAAGCACTTGCAAGAGCCACTAGAATAGAAGCATTTGATGCTGCAAGAAAAGCAGCTTTAGAGACAGGAGGAATCCTACCAACTCTTGATGCATTTTTAGGTAAATCAATAAAAGGAAAATCAGCAGCCGATGTTGCTATTTCTGAGAAAGAAGAAGCAGCAGCTAAACAAAATATTGCTGATATGACTACAAGCATAACAGCTCAATCAGCTTTATTAAAAGCTAGAGCAGAGGTAGCTAAAGCTCGTAGAAAAGGATTACTAGATGCTAAAGATGCAGCAAAAATAATAAAAGATTTGGAACCAATTTTAACGCAGGGTGATGTAGGAGCATTAGAAGCATTTTCTAAAAAATATCCTCAAATGTACTCAATATTAAGACCTCTTATTCAAGGTAGACAAACTCCTTCTGGCATAAGGCTTGGTGGTAGTGGTCCACAATCAATAAAAAATTTAGTGCCTAAAGTAACAGTTAAACAACCATCACCTAAAGCTCAAACATAAGGTACATTATAATGTCTGAACCTAAAATAACTTATGATGGGTTATTAGAAAATAAAGATTTTATTGATTCTACATATCATGTCTTACAAGGATTAGGAGAAAATGTTGCTTATGATCCTAAAGATATTCTAGATACTTTCTTAACTAAGAAAAGATATTTTGATACTAATATACTTTCTACGTATAATACTGGTCAAGATATGAAAGATCTAGATGAAGATCGTAAACAATTATTAAGATATTCTCTAGAACAAGTAGAACAAATGCCAACCTTCTTTGAGGAAGGTGGAGCACCAGCAGGTGCAGCTTTAACAGATTATCTATTAGCTGGTGCAACTGACCCCACTAACTTTGTAGCAGCCATTGCTTCAGCCTTTACATTAGGTTCTGGAGGTGCTGCTGTTATGGGAGCAAAAGAGTTAGCAAAACAAGGAGTTAGGTCAGCACTTAAATCTAGAGTAAAAGCTCTTACAACTAAACCTGTTCAATACAGTTTAGCTGTTGAAGGAGGTATTGCAGGAGCAGGTGGTGCGGCTCAAAGTATTATTGCTCAAGATGTCGAAAAAGACATAGGCTTAGAAAGAGATTCTATTTTAGATATAGGTGGTATAGATTTTGGTCGTGCTGCATTACAAGGTTTAGTAGAAGGACTTGCATCTCCTGCTATTGGTGTGACAGGGAGTTTAGCAATAGGTGGTGCTAAAGATTCAGTTGGTAAACTTATTGATAATAGTGAAGCTGCTAAGACTGCATCAAATTTTTTAGCTAGAAACTTTTTACCTACTGCCAATCTTAAAGACTCAACTAGACGTTTAGCTGAAAGAAGAACTGGTGAGATTAAACCATTCTCAGATAGAGCCTCTGAGATACAAGAACAATTTGCTAAAGCATCTGAAAAAGAAAATGTTGATGTTGATATTCAAAATAGAGCTTTAGAAAATGATGCTGAAGCATTAGATGTATTAAGAACAAATGCGCCTGAAACTTATCAACAGGTTACAAACTTTAGAAGTCTTATAGATGAGGCAACTAAGTATGCCTCTGAATCTAAATTACCAAATAAAGTTAGAGAAAAAATATTTGGAGATAATTCTAACTATGCTCGTAACGTAGCTGATTCATATTTTGCATTAACAAGAGAACCTTTTAAAAAGTTCTTAGAAAAGAATCCTAATATAATTGAAGATTATAAAGCAACAGTTATCTTAAATAAGGATAAAGATACATACAAAAGTATTGCTGATAAAATATTAGATAAAGATGGTAATATAGCTATGTCTGAAGAGGCAACTAATAAAATATTACTAGATAAAATAAAAGAATTATATACACCTTCCAGAGCAAAAAGAACATTAAAAGGTCCATTTGAAAAAAAAGCACCAGAGGGTGATATACCTGATTCGGTAAAGACAATAATTGGTTATAATAATACTCCAGCTTTTCGTATATTAGATAGTATAAATGGTATAACAGAAACAGCCTCTAAAACAAATCTAGCTTCAGATATAGGTGCTGATGCACTTAATAAAAATTTAGGTATACGTGCTAAAAGTGCAGGAGAAGCTTCTCAAAAATTTGATGGTAAAGAAGTTGTACGTCTTATAGATAGTTCTAAACCCGGTGAAAAAGCAACATCTGTTTTTCAATTACCTAGAGGTTTTATTGAAAAAGATTTAAAAGATATTTATATAGAAAAAGATCATGCTAATAAATTAAAAGAATTATTTGATGATAATCCACTTTTTAAAGATCAGTTTAATAAAAATACTGCTTTTGGAGCAGCCTATAGAACTTTTCTAGGAACACAAGCTTTTGCTAAAGCAGGTAAAACTGTTTATAGTCCTTTAGCTCAACTAAGAAACTTCTTTGGAGCGATGGGATATGCTGCCTCTAGTGGTAATGTCAAAGGTGTATATGATGCTTTTAAAGCTGGTAAAGAAAAACTTAAACCTTATAATAAATTAACTAATAAAGAAAAATCAGAAAAGTTTGTAAAAGAGTGGACTGAGTTTCAACAACAAGGTTTACAAGGTTCTAATATTGATTTAAATCAAGCAGTAAACAGAATACAAGACATTGCAGATACTACAGGTGATAGAAGTATAGCTTCTAAATTATTGTTCTTAGGTAGACCCGGAAAAGAAGCAAGAAATTTATATCAAGCTAATGATGATATATTTAAGTTTGGAGTTTATAAAAATGAAAAAATAAAAGAAGGTAAAATATTTGATGCATTTACACCTGAAAAACAAAATGAATTACTAACAAACTTTAAACGTGAATATAATATAGATGGGCCAGTAACAAAAGAAGATTATATTAAAGAAAGAGCAGCAATAAGAACAGCAAACTTAACTCCTATATATGATCGTATTCCTCAAATATTAGAAAAACTAAGAGCATTGCCTATTATTGGTACGTTTACTGCGTATCCAGCAGAGCGTTTAAGGAACACTTATCAGTTATTTAAAACTGCTGCTGATGATTTAAACTTAGGATTTGAAACAAATAACAAAGAGTTACAAAAATCTGCGGCAGCAAGATTACTACAATTTAATGCAGCCCAAGGAGCAGTGTATAGTGCTGCTTTAGGTTTTAATGAACTATTTGGAACATCTGAAGTATTAGAAAATTTAAGACAATATATACTACCAGAGTATCAAAGAGATAATGCTATTGTTGTAACTAGAGTGGATAAAGATGGTAATCCTTATATAAGAGATTTAAGTTATCTTAATGCAGATTCTCATCTAGCTAGTCTTGTAGCTCCTTTTATATTAAAAGCATCTAGAGGAGAAGATGTATCTAAAGATTTAGATAAAGCAATGCTTGATGCTGGAATAAAACTTCTTGATCCTTTTGTTAGTCAATCACTTGCATTAGATGGAGCACAAGGTTTATTAGGTTATATAAAAACTGGTGATATAGATCTTTTACGTACTACTGTAAAAGCTATTGAACCCGGATTTATAAAACTTGCAAGAGATATGGTTATAGATTCTGGTGCATTAGATAATAAAGATAGTTCTCTTTATGATATAGATAAATTTTTAAATCCTAGATATTATGGAGAAACTCCTCAAAGAGCAGAAGGTATTGTTGATCTTTTAGATATGAATGGTATTGCATTACCCGGACTTAAAGAAGAGAAAATAGATTTAACTAAAGCTACTGGTTTTGCATTAAGACAATTAAGTAATAATGCTAATAGTAATTGGTCTGATTTTAACAAAGGTTTAAAAAATAAATTAAATGATCCAACCGCAGTTTATGATTTAGCTCCTATCTTAAAAGACTATGATGAAGCTCAAAAAGATCAGTATGCTTTTCAACAAGGTCTTTCTAAACTATACGGTGATCTTAGATATTTTTTACCTAAAAATAAAGCTTTAAGATTATTTAAGAATAATATTGATTTAGGTAGAGCAATACCTTCTAAAAAAGAATTAGCTTCAATATTTAATGGTAGATATGCTATAAGGCAAATAAGTCAAGATTCAAAATATTTTAGAGATTTATTAAATAATCTTAGAAATAAAACTAATAGAAATTTTTCTGGAGAAATAAATACTTTAAGAAGAAGTTTATTAGATGTAGAAAAATTTTATCGTGGTAGAGATTTAAGATTAGATCCACCTGATTTAGTGATTGGAGAAGAGTGATGCCAGAAAGTGCAATGATATGGAATCTTATACTTAGCGGATTTGCTGGTATGGTAATATGGTGGATACGTGGTGTGAATACAAAACTAGATGAGGCACGTATATTAGTTAGTAAGACTAGAGAAGAGATAGCAAAAGAGTATGCACGTAAAGATGATGTTGAACGAGATATAGAAAAACTTATAGATCGTTTTGATAAACTTGAAACTAAACTAGATAATATGATGGAAAGGATTTGTAGATAATGTCAACACATTGGACTTACTTTACAGAAAAAGAAATGAGATGTAAAGGTACAGATGAGTGTTTAATGGACGAAAAGTTCATGGAAAAATTAGAGTGTCTTCGTGAGTGTTACGATAGACCAATGATTATCACATCAGGTTATAGAAGTCAAGCACACAACAGTGCAATAGGTGGCTCTCCTAATTCAGCACATGTACAAGGACGTGCAGTAGATGTGGCTGTAACAGGATCAGATGCTTACGATCTTATTAGACTAGCAATAGAACACAAATTTACAGGCATAGGCGTAGCTCAACGTGGAGCACATAATAAAAGATTTATTCATATAGATGATATGGATGACTCAGATCGTAGTCCTAGACCTACAGTGTGGAGTTACAAGTAGTGGAGCCTGTACAATCACATATTATGGGCATGAGCATGGCTCCCATAGAAGTATACACACGACATACAATACAATCTGGTGGAGACGAACTTACTTACATAACACGTAAATATACAATGGATGGTCCTGTTGTAAGAGTATCTGAGTCCTCTACCACATTGTATGATAGGTATGGTCAAGAAGTAGAAGTTGGTAAATCAAACAGTACAAAAGAGATATTTGTATGAGTTGATAGATTGAGGGGTAATTTTGGTTGATCCGGTCACAGTTATTAGTGGCATAGCGTTAGCTAACAAAGCATTTAAAGAAGTAAAACAACTTCTTCAGAATGGTAGAACAGTTGCAGATTGTGGTAAGCAGCTAACTGATTGGGCTAAAGGCTGTTCACAAGTACAAGAAGAAAACAATAGAACAAAACTNATGGGCAGTTCTAGTTCAGAGACTGCCATGAAGCGTCTGTTACATACTCAGACTGTACAAAGACAAAGAGAAGAGCTTCGTGAGTTTATGCAACTCTATGGAACTCCGGGTAGTTGGCAACAGTTTCTAGCTCTGGAGAGAGAAGCAAGACTTGAATTAAAAAAAGCAAAGCAAAATGCAGCAAAAAAACAAGCTCAGAGATTAGAGAAAATAAAAAACATTGGACTAGCTGCTTTAATAACTTTATTTGCTGCTGTAATAATAGTGATAGGTACAGTGGTATATCTAAATATACCTACAGAATAGGGAGTCTATTATGAGTGAAGATAAAAAAGAAGATATGATACCAGATAAATCTGTATATCAGACTAATAGAAGACGTATGGCTTGGCTTGTGATGGGAATGTTACTTGCTATGACTATAGCTATTATAATTGTACCAGATCGTTATGGTAATAATAATGTTATGGAGATGGCTTATCTAGCCTTATCAGGTTTAATTGCAGCTTACTTTGGTGCTGCTGCTTATCAGGCAGGTAAGTTAGGCAGTAAGAGATAAAAATTTTATTTTTTCTTCTACCCACTTTTTTATCTTGAAGTCATAAATAATTTTATTTCTTAAATCTTTATCTAATTCTTTTAAATCTTCTTCATCCCAGTGAGGTGTAGATAATAGTTTTTTATATCTTTTTTTATATTTATTTAATAAAAATTTTTTTCTATCATCTATGTCTGGAATTAATTTATTAGAAAGCATAATATTACATTCACGGCAAGAATCTACCATAGGAACTGGATCATTATGAGATGCTTTTTTTCTACCACCTTTATAGTTTAATGAATAAAAAGAATAAGGTATAGTATGATCTAAATCTGTAGCAAAATCATTATTACAATAAATACAAAGTTTCATATTAATTCTCAGNGGTNAGCTTTGCNCCTCTTTTTTTCTTANCNTNTANNTTTTTTAACATATATANNGCNGCTTCTTTATATGTAGTAATAATAACTATATTACCATCAGAATCATATACCTTCCATTTCCTCGACATCTTCTTCTATATCCCCCTCTTCAAATATGTTACTTGCAAAGTCACACTTCTGTAGTAGATTAATAACTTTATCTTCTCCTAATGTATTAAGACACCCNACGATGGCTGTTTCTAGTGTGTCTTTATCTAACCCCGAATTNACATCACTATTAGCACCACGTATTCTAGATAATAACTCTAGTGCTTTGAGCGCACTATTTGAGTGACCGTTGTTCTTAGCAAATTCATACTGCTTTTCTAATTCACCTATAACATCTACATCTGTTTCAAGCTGTTGCTCTAGTTCGTGNACTCTATCAACAACCTCTTGATTCTGCATGAGACGNTAGCCCTGATTAGCTGCTGAGTCAGGAGCATAACCAGCGTTCTTTGCAGCCTCTGTAGCATTACGATGTAATATGTAGGACTGTGCAAACTTCTCTTGCTTTTCATTAAGAGCCACTAGATTCTCCTACTGTCTCACGTTCAATATCATTATGATCAAACTCTGCCCAATATAATTCAAGAGCCTCACCATCTGATATAGCTTCAAACTGGTGATACTCTCCGGGTTTTACTGTTGTCCATTCACCTTTACTTAGAATAGTTTCATCTACAAGATCATAGTCATTTTTCCACACTCTGATAATAAGCTGACCTTTAGTTACATAGAAACCATTCCACTTATACTTGTGTTTATGTTTACTACATTTACTACCTTTATTAAATACAATGTGGTGAAATTCAAATACACCATTTTGAAATATGGTAGATGTTTGACCCCAGACTTTACCTGCTTTCATTGTTTCATATTATCTCTTTGGACACCTTTCCACTTNTCTGCTGTACGCATACCACCAAGACCAAGAAGNGCAAGAACAAGACTTGTTAATTCACCTGTTTCTAACATAGGTANTGTTACNNTNGGATACCAAGTTANAATAATCCATGAAGATATAGGTGCAAGAATAAACTGCCAACCAAGACCTANAGCACATATCCACATGATGGCAGGTCTAGCCCCGGCNACAAAGATAGAAGGNTGTTTAGCTTGNTCTATATTAGCTTGTGTTTGAGCAAGATCAAGGCTAATCATCTGTTGTTTTAGTTCAGCCTCTAGTTTAGTCTTGAGGTCTTTGTCTTCTACAAACTTATCAAGAACTTTACCAGCTACACCTATAACACTATCTGCTAGTCCTAACATTATGTTACTCCTTACACTTCATAGTCTAAAAGTATTTCTTCATCTTTTAATATTTTTTTATGTGTTACCACATTATAAATTATAAAGTCATCCCAATCTTGAGATATAATTAAATGGCAGTTTGGTTTCTCTGAGTGATTTATAAAACCACCCATAGGAGTTCTCACATAGCCTACAATCATGGGATATTTAATATGTGTAGATCCTAAATCTGTTTTAGATTTAATATCTTCTTTTGCAAAGATACCATATCCGTGTATATCACTCTTTTTTATCTTAACATTACTAGGTAGAGGGTCNTAATAAAATCTATTNTATCTTANTACAGTCATTCTTTTTCAGGCTTAGTTTTTAGTGGTATAATTGTAGGTCTTGGTATTATTTTATAAGCATTTAAACGATACTTATCNTTGTCTTTATCATCTGCGTAAACATAGATAGTTAAATACGGATAATCTATAGATAATCTAGCAATAAATTGTAGCCACTCTTTAACAGGATACAATGATACATGAACATTCTCACCATTAGGAAAATGTTTCATAGCAGGTAGACAACATATATTAAGAAATACTACGTTTGTAGAGTATTTAAATATCTCTTCAATAACCCAAGTAAGGTCTTCATGTGGTACATGTTCTAAAACATCAGTGCATATTACAATATCATAAACACCAGTTGGTAACTTACTATGTTCTTCTTCACCGGGATCATATAAAGTGATATCTTTTATACCCCAAAACTCATGTATTGGTTTATCTAAGAAATCAGAGTCAGGAACTGTATGAAACTTATCTGTATAAGGATGTCCTTTACCACAACCATAATCTAGTAGTGTTTCACANTCATGTTTGTTAATTATTTGTTCAAGTGGTCCAGCAAATCTTACTAAACTTCTACCGTTAAACATACCCTCATCAAGTGCATGTAACTTNTCATATTCTTTTAAGAGATCTTTATATCTTTGAGATGTATTATCTCTACTATATTCTTCTGTATACTCAAGCATAATAATCTTTAAACGCTGGACGTTTCTCCTTACTCTGTTTAATATCCCACAAGGCTGATATCATTGTATTTTCACCATGAAACTCTAATACACCGTCAAGACCGGGATCATCAAATACTTTTTCACAGTCTTGTGCCATAGCTAAAAGCTCACCTGTAGTCCAGTAAGTAACATCTCCTACATTGACCTGTATATACTTAGGTTTAGGTGTTTCACCACCCTCTATATCACCTGTAGTTTCTGTTTTTTCTTCCGCTGTCGGTTCTTCACGACAACAATCAAAGCCAAAGAGATGTATCTCTCTGAAGCCCATTGTGTGCATTAAGCCAATACCACGCATAGCCGCACAAGTGCCACCTGTAATTAATGTAGCACCTTGCGGTATACCTAACTCTTCGTTAAGCTGCACAGTCTGATTTACTATCTGTGTGCCTCTTTCTTGTTCTTGTCTCATAAAGTCTGTAAAAGCATGCCATCCCCATATTTTACCGTTACCATCTCTAATATGTTTAGTAACAGAGGGATCTGTCATAGAGGCAACAAAAAATAAAGTTTCTTTATTTATATCTTTAAACAAATCTTTACGCACAATATTATGTGTGCTCTTGCCTTCTATTGAACGAGGATCAAGAACAATACATCCCCACGGTATTATACCATTCTTTAATAGAGTAGGATAAGCATGTTTAACAGTTAGTATTTTAGGTCTAATACCTCTTGCTAAATACGTATGCATAAACTCTTTTAGAGCTACACAATCTAAATAAGGGCCAGCAGATACGACAATACCCACTTCTCTATGAGGAGGGTGTTTAGATACCCAGTTATCTTCTCCTATCATTTTTATATTGGTTTGTATATTACTTACAATATAATCTTTAGGTACACAATCTCTAGGATGAACTACGATAGGAACACGTTTAACATCTTCTGGAAGATCTTTTAAATCAGGATCATGTAAGAATACAGCTAAGTGTGTAGTGCCACCGCCAAGAACTCTATCGCTAGAGGGAAGCACATATTTTCTAGTGGTAGCTGCATCATCAAATGTAACCCATCCATCTACGTCTGGTACTTCATCTGACTTTACTTCTTTTGTAGGGACAGCTTTAAATACTTGGTTGACACCTTGATAGGCATCAGGTGGTATTTCTTCTGCTTCATCTTTTGTAAAGTAATGATCTGCAACAACAACAGGTATATCTTTTAAAGTATTATATTCATACTCTACAGTATTGAAGCTATTACCACTACCAATGAGAGCAAAATCAATATCATTATCTGCTTTAATATTGAGTACATCTTTAACATTACCCTTAGTTAACTCAAAACTAAAATCTTTTTGTCTTTCTTTTTTAACAAACTCTTGGAACTCTGTTAGTCTAGCTTCAACAGCAGCTAAAGTATTGTGAGCTTTGGAGTTAAACTCTTCTTGATCTATCTCTGGTGTAGCATCTTCAAATAAATCATAACCAATATAATGAACTTTATCTGACTTTTCAAAAGCAGCAAGAGACATCTCTATAGCTCTACCACCATTCCACGTCCCTGTCTCTAATATAGTCTGTGGTTTGTAATGTCTGACTATATCTGCAAGTTGTTTGTATCTTCCCGGTAAGATATCTGGTGATGTTTCTTTATCAGATAAAGGAACTATTCTATTACCTTTTGCATCTCTAAGTTTTCTAGATGCTGGGTCACGTAAATCTACGAATAAATTATTTAATACACTAATACCATTTTCTGTAAATAATTTATAATTTAAACCTCGTGCTTGGTAGAGAGGTAGTATTGAACCTAGTATAAAGTTAAATCCCCACTCTCTATAATCTGTAAATCTATCTGTAATATACGCTCCTTTTACGTCTGCAAGAAGTTCTACAACAGATTGGCTTTGTAAATTAAAACCAGCAAAATGATTTCTATGCTCAACTAAAGCTAGAGACAATGCATTAGAGTCATCACTAAAGATAGCTTTTAAACTATTTAATCTTATGTCTCTTACTGTGCAGCAGTTAGCATCTAACCAAAACAACCAAGAGTCATTATCTTTAAATGCTTCCTCACTTATAGCAAATACTTTTGGTCCCTCTGATATAACATCAATGATAGAATTATACTGAACACTGCCACCCTCTGTACCATCATGAGTTTTATTACGCTCCATGAACTCAGAGAAGCCATCTACATCATTTAGATTATGATAATAAATATTCTTTTTCTTAGGTAAAGAATAATTAGATAAATCTAAATTATAATAATAACAATGAAAATCTATGCTAGGTTGCCAGCTTGAGGCAAACTGCTCTATTAGTTTTGATCCATTAAGTTTTAATAATGTTTCATCAAAACATGTAACTACTTTATATTTCATAAGGTTTTATCTGTCCTGTTCCTGCAAGGTAAGTGTAATCAGCGTTCCATTCTGCTGCATACTGACCATCAATTTTTCTACTAGAAGTCCATCCTTTAAACCAAGGTCCACCTGTAGTAAAGTGTACGTTCTTAGCTTCGATTTCTTCAGGTGAGTGNTTGTCTAACCAGTTCCATTCTTCGTGTATAGAACCAATGTCAGCTTCTTTATCTGGCAACCAACCAAAAGCATGAAGCCACTGTCCTGTCTGAGTATTAACAACTTCTGGTGTTAAATTTTTATTGAGAGGATGACTACAATTCCAAAGAATAAAACTAGACCAGTTTTTTCTACGATAGTTTTGTTGAACTCTGCCATCCATTTTAAAACCATCACCCGGTTCATATTTATGTTTNACACAATATAAAGGATAATAGTCTAAATTATATTCTTCAAATAAATTATTAATATCTATACGTGGATACATGTCACAGTCCATGTATAATGCCCAACCCTCATACATGTTCATGGCTGGTACAAGAAAACGTGTAAAACTAAACTCACTAGAAAAAGGTTTTTTATCTATATCATCTATATGTTGTCCCTCAACAGTAGTATATGTTCTTGTATACATACCGTTAAGTTCTAAGATATCTTTTTTTATAGGAACTATACGAACATTCTCAACAGAGATACGTTCTATCGTAAATTTTAAAACATCATAGGCTACTTGTTCTTTAGGATCATAGCCTATGTAAACTGTATTAGGTGCTTTTCTCATATCTTCTCCAGAAAAAGAGAGGTGGTTTCACCCACCCCTCCATAGTTCTATTGTATTTCTATCTGTTTAGGTTTCTCTTCTTCAGGAACCACAATGTTAATGTGTAATGTTAATAGACCATCCTCAAAAGATACATCACTTACAATAGCATTTTGTAGTAATGAGAACTTCTTTGTAAATGGTCTTTTAGCAATACCTTTATGTATGTATTTTTTATCTACGGTAGCACCTACATCATCAACTTTTTTACTATTAGATATAGTAACATTATTTTTTTCTTGTATTACAGAAATGTCTTCTTTAGAAAGACCAGCAAGTGCTAGTGTAATCTCATAGGAAGTATCAGAGTGTTTAACAATATCATAAGGTGGATACTGAGTGGTCTGCTCTTTCAGACCGTATAACAGACTATCAAATCCTATTGAGTTTTCTAAAAAGTTTTTTACCATTGAATCTGTATATGGAAACATAATTAACTCCTTTATTAAGCTTAGTTAATGTGATCTATTATTAGCATCACCCATATATTATACTATATTATAACCCATTTGTCAAGAACTTTTTTTACTTGGTACTGTATCAGCTTCTTTATCCTCCCATCTTTTTTGACCGGGTACTGTATCAGCTATTTTATTTTTAGATAGTTTAAAGCTTAACTCATCAATAATAGCACTTGTAGTTTCTGAAAAAAGTCCCGGCACTATTGCATGTATTATTGAAAATATCATAGCAAAAAATAGATACGGAATCATACTTAATGCAAACCAAAAGTGTTTCCAATAAGACATTTTTACTTCTTGTAAGTGTTCTTTAGTTTGCCCAAACATCTGACCAATCTCCTTGTAATGCACCTTTAGCGTAGTCTGTAGCCCTGTTCTCAAAGAAGTTTGTATGAGTAGGGGCATTAATCATAGTCTCAACCCAAGGTAGTGGGTTAGTTTTTACTTTGAATATACCTTTCATTCCCATAGATATAAGCCTACGATCTGCTATATACCGAATATATTCCTTAACTTCTGACGGACTAAGACCATCAATCGCACCCATCTTAAACGCAAGATCGACAAATTTATCTTCCAATTCAACCATCTTAGTTGCCGTTTTATAGATTTCTGACTTTGTTTTGTCATTCCAAACCTCCCGATTTTCTTCAACATAAGTTCTGAAAAGTTTGATCATACCCTCTGCATGTTGTGTTTCATCTACAATAGACCACGTAACTATCTGTCCCATGCCCTTCATCTTACCATGTCTAGGAAAGTTTAACAACATAATAAAAGAAGAGAACAATGCTAGTCCCTCTGTAAATGCAGAGATAGCTGCAATCTGCAAAGGTATAGGCATGTTATCTTTTGATACATGATACTTGAAGAACTCATGTTTGTCTCGCATAGCCTCGTATTCATTGAACTCGTTGTATGTACTTTCTGGCATACCAAGTGATTCAATCAAGTGAGAGTATGCTGCTACATGAAGTGCTTCTCTAGCACAGAAACCAGTGAGCATCATACGCACCTCTGGTTGTGGAAAATGTGGTAGATAATTTTCTACATAACCACCAGACACATCTATGTCTGATTGCGTAAAGAATCTAAATATATTAGTGAGAAAGTATTTCTCTTCTGTAGTTAGTTTGTTTTTCCAATCTTTAACATCTTCAAGCATTGGTACTTCTGTGTGTAACCAATGCGATTGCTCATGCTTGAGCCATGCATCATAAGCCCAAGGATAGTGAAAAGGTTTAAAGTATTCTCGTTCATCTTGAAGTTTTAATTTATTCATGTTCGCCCCCTCTTGCTCTTCCTAAACCACCTGTAAATATCTCAGGTTTATCTTTTGCTAATTTAAAAGTTATAGCAGTTATAAATANACCTGATATTAATAATATATGTGCTATTGCNGATATACCAAATACAACAAAAGANCCAACATAAATACTAAATATAATACACCACATCCATGCTAGNACTTGCATTATCATNTGNCTAACTGACATACTTGGTATANTACTTAGTGGGTTGTATCTATTGTCCATTANAGACATCCAACAACTTCCTATGTANTTAATCANGTATCAACTCCCTCCTCTTTCTCTATTTTTTCAAACTCTTTAGATTCTTCTTTAGTCACACAGAGAAACTCACTTACTTCTGCACCCTCTATGTGACTATAAGTTTGTTCACCAAACAGAACTAGATCGCTAATATTTTCTGTAACATATTCAAAACATTCNANCTGAGTTTCAAACACTAATTCTTTATCNTGTTTATGACTAACAATAAATGTATTACCACCNAGATAATCTTCAAAGTTTGGAAANAACATNACNATAATAATTATAAATTTAGCCATAGCTTTTACCCTTCACAAGCAAGACACTCATCACCAGAGGCTAAAGACTCCATGTCTAATTCGTTTATAATCTGACGTTCTATCTTGCGGCTAACCTTATCGGCTTTACCAATCTTTTCTGATCTACAATAGTACATAGTCTTTAAGCCCTTTTTCCATGCCATAAAGTGTACGGCATGAAGGTACTTTATATCTACGTCTGGTCTAAAGAAAACGTTCAAAGATTGTGATTGATCTATGTATTGCTGTCTATCCGCTGCATGTTCAATCACCCATCTTTGGTCAATCTCCATTGCAGTCTTGAATACTTCTTTCTCTTCAGGNGATAGACATCTAAGATGCTGCACAGAACCATCATTAGCTATGATGCTAGACCATATGCGATCATAATTTAGCTTACTGTCTTTCTTACATTTCTCTTTAATAATCTTATCAAGAAATTTATTCTTATTCAAAAAGGAACCACTAAGCGTATCTTGGCGATAGGCATTGGCTCTCCAAGGTTCGATAGATGGTGATGTGTTTCCCATGATAATTGAACTTGAAGCATTGGGTGCAATTGCCATAACGTGACTACAACGTAGTCCTGTTCCTGCTGCATCAGGTGCTTCTCCTCTGAGTAAGGCCAAGTTTCTGTTCGCGTGATCAAGTTCTGTTCGTATGTGTTTAAACATTCGCATGTTAATTGATTTAGCCACTGCTGACTCAAATGAAATGTTTCTACTTTGTAAGTATGCGTGAAATCCCAACGCTCCCACGCCCACTGATCTTTCGCGTATAGCGGAGTACTTAGCACGGCTAATACTATCAGGAGCTTCATTAATAAACTTTTGTAAAACATTGTCTAACATCTCTAACATGTCTACAAGAAAACTTTTATCTTTAGACCACTCATCAAAGTATTCTAAATTAACAGAAGATAAGCAACAAACTGCTGTTCTATCTGCATCAGTTGGTAATATTATTTCAGAACACAGATTAGATTGATGCACCTTTAGCCCACGCTGTTTTAACCATGGTGGTAGAGCATCGTTTGATCTGTCTATATAATGAATGTAAGGCTCACCTGTTTGCATACGCATTTCAAGAATACGTTGCCATAGTTCTTTTGCAGAAACNATGTCACAAACTTTGTTGCTATGAGGATCTTTTAGTTCCCATGTATCATCTGCATAAGGGTTAGTCATGGAGTTTTCTATTAACTGCATAAACTCATCTGTTATGTTAATCCCATGATGCAGGTTAAGGCATCTGAAGTTTTGATCTCCAGTAGGCTTTCTCATCTCAAGAAATAAAAGAATATCGGGATGGCTAATATCAAGATAAGCAGCGTAACTACCCCTACGAGTTCTACCCTGTCTGTAGGCAAGACTCGATGCATCATACATCTTGAGATGGGGCATAACGCCTGTAGACTTATCGTCACTAGACCTAATACCAAAACCAACCCCAACACCACCACCCAACATACTGAGCCAATTAGTCTCACTAAGATTATCAACTAACCCCTCTGCACTATCATGAATATAGTTAAGATAACAACTAATGGGAAGACCACGCCTAGAACGCCCATATGATAATATAGGAGTAGAATAAGATAACCAGTGTTTTGAAGAATATTCGTAAAGCCTCTGAGCATGTTCNTCATTAGTGCTAAAAGATTTTGAAACATATACAAACCTTTCTTGTGGAGATATCTCATTGTCCATCATGTAAGACTCTTTTAGTCTTACCTTGCCTAACTCATCAAAAAGGTCATCTCTTTCAGGGCTGATGGTGATATCATTATAGATCATTTGACGCAACCTCTGCAGTTAACGCCGCATATCCTGCAGTGTCCACGTAATTATCCATATGGCTTTTATCATTGATGGCTCTAGCCATTTTCATTAGTATCATCATATTACCAACGTCTACTAATTCAATTTTCTTACCAAGATAAATGGACCAAAACTCTGCAATATATTTAAAGTTTTCTTCTGCAGGACCGTACTTTTCATTCCGCTCACCACTAATAATCTCTGAAGCTTTATTTAACAGTGCAGTTCTAATCATGATTCTCCCCTAATGTTTACTACCAAAGTTTACTTTTATAATATTATTACCCAAGTCCTGTGCAGTAATATTAACCTCTTCATTCTCTTGTTTTGCCTCATTTAAATAGTTCATTACCATTTCGTGTCCCACTGATAGAACATAATCATTTTCACTATTCATAATCTCTACCATACCGTGACACATGACATGTGCAGGGCTGATCTCTTCTTTGCTTGTAGTATCATAGCAACGAACGTTTACACTTTCATTGTTCGTGCTATCAAGAACGATGTATAATCGTCCCTCCACTAATCCAAAAGACTCCTCTTCTATTCTNCGCTTTACATCGTCGGGGATAACGTCTTCTTCTTCTTTATTATATACAAAACCGTCTTCACTCATTTCGTCCACTCCTTTGGGGGAACTTGCTCTGCCCATTCAAAACCATTCTTTTCGGCCCACTGTGCATGGGTAGTCTTTGATCCTTTGTAAATTTTTTTACGCGAATTGGCAAACAAAAATTTAACTTCTACTTCAGGATTTTGTTTTTTAACGAGAAGGTGCTTCACGCGATCTTCTTGGCGTAATCTTCCTTTTACCTCTATGTAAAAGTTATGATCAGGTATATAAAAATCAGGAATGTATACACGAGGGGGCGGTTGAAATTCAATCTTGTGAGGTTCAAATTCAAAATCTATTTCTTGCTTCTCAAGTGACAGGGCAACCTGTGCTTCAAATCTTGATCTAAAACGCATTGTTATACCTGTAATCTCTAATGTCGTTGTGTGCTAACAGTTTAGCATACTCATTCTCAAAAAGCTTTTGATACTTTGGTGTAAGAAAAGAGATAATGATGTTAAATGATATCATTGGAAACACAACAACTCTTGAGGCCCTGCTATTCTCAAAGGCATTTGAAAAATCTACCTTTGCCATACTAGCTTTGTTTGTATAATCTTCATCCTGCCACAAACCTTTATCTGACATATTGTGTCTGTATCTAATGGGTATGGCGTTCTTTCTACCTCTTATAGAAACAAAGTCTGTAGCAGTGTCCTGCTTTTCTGTTTCAAAGTAAATAAATCTTGCGTAAGGGTTTTGATCTACCATAAAATCTGTGTAGCGTTCTGTGACTAAAATCATTCTATCGTCTCCTTGACATACTTTGTATACCAAACTCTAGGTTTGTTTTCTGCTCTTGAGATAGCCTTGGGTTTATACACTGATTTAGGCCAACAATGTTCTCTGTAACCACAGTAACCGCAGTTCTTATGCATTAATCTGTTGCCAGTTTTCTTTGTTTCTTTTGTTTTTCTATCTTTATAAATTTCTTCTGTATCTGAAAAAGATTTCTTAAACGGATTATCACTTAACACTTCAACTATATTATCATGGCTTTTCTTCAAAGCCTCTGCCCTGTCCTCTTGCTGTAGCAAGGGGGCCTTGCATACCGCCCATTCTCCTGTGGCCTTGTTGATGGCTATCCACCCACCAAATTCACACCCTGCAGCTTCAGAATACAGGTAGCCCTGCGGCACGTAGCCAAACACATCATCCGCTTTCACATTGTTGTAGCCACGGTTAGCAGCAAATTTCATAGAGAATGCCCCAGGGCTAGCACTCTTGATATCATAAATCTTTCCATCAATCTTGATGTCATATGTTCCCTTTAAAGTAGTACCACCTATCTCTAGCTGTACTGGTTTCTGTTCNTCTTCAACNTTGATACCTGCAGCTTTCATTACTGTTACTGCAATAGCTTCAATTATGTCTCCAAACAAAAACTTCATTACTAATGTGTAGTCAACATCTTCTTTGATATCATCTCTCATGCCCATTTTCTGTTGGCACANGGGCTTGCCTACACCTGACATTCTTATCTTAGGCCCTGTATCATCACGGCTAAATTGTCTTTCTAGCGCAGAGCCACACATCTCCTTAAATTCGTGAATGAGATGAGGGGGGATGCCCGAAGACTCCCCCCTTGACGCTGCTTCTAAAAAGAATTGCACTCTTTGTAGAAGCGTGTCGGACATTAGGCAGCACTCTCAAGGTCTTTGGCAACGTCCAAATCTTCCTTGAGTAATACGTTCTCTTTNTTCTCATTGTAGTCTTTGAGCACTCGATCATTCCAGCCTTTGATATCTTCCATGAACTCATTGAGCATGGTGATATCNTCNTCTGAAACTTTAATTGTCTGAGGTTTCTCAAACACTGGTGTGTAATAGATCACGGAACCATTTACATTACGCTTAGTTGCAAGCTTTGCTCTTTGACTAAACATAATCTTATTGCCAGGGATCTCACGAATGAAGTTAGCCACTGGCATAAAGGCAGAACCTCTTGCAGACCAAACGAATGGAGTGCCAGCAAGATTTACTTCCTCTCCATCCACTGTTTCGCCTTTTCCTTTTGCTACTAAACCATACACAACTTGCGTAGCCTTGATGTTTTTCTGTCTTGCATGTTCAATAGAATTAGCAGGAAGGGCAGCAACCTCATCTTTTGATAGCTTACCACACCTNTCACCACCTGCAGTGTCAGGAAAATCGTCACTCAGAGAGGGTTGAAGAACTGTTCTTACAGACTCTTCAGGGTTCTCATTGTTATAAAAGTCGTAACCATAGTAACGAACAAAGAAGCGCACCTCTACATCTTTTGTGTACACACTCTTTCCATTCACCTTAAACCTGTAAGACCCCTTTGGTAGCACATCACCATTGGTGTTTTCGTTCTGTTGCTCAATGGCTAACCGTGGGTAGCCCTGAGATGCATTGCCGCTAGATGTGTCCTTTTGTCCAATCATCTCAGCAATTTTTGCCATGTTTGCTTCTATATCATCAATTTTTACAAGATCAGTCATAGATTTATATCTCCTCTAAATTTAACCAATCACGCCCAATTTTTAGTTCGATGTCTATGGGCATATCGAACACTAAGTCATAACGCACTTTACATTCTTCAGATATACATAACATACACTCCTTCATTAAGTCAACCATTTGTTCTTTCTCTTGTGGATGTACGTCCATTACAAGAGAGTCATGCACAGTATTGATTAGCAAGCTTTGTACACCTTGCTTATTTAAATNACGTAATCTTTTGTGCAACTTTATTAAAGCCAAGGGTAACAAGTCTGCTGTAGCAAAACCCTGTACAGGATAGTTCTTGATTGCAGTGGCGTTTGTTGCCGTGCCTCGTGAAGTAAACTTTGCAAACTTAAACGCATACTCACGACCAGATGGAAGAACTACTTTCTTGGTGCTAACAGCTTCATTCTGCAGATCCTCATGCCATTGTGTGATTCCAGAATACTTTTCTTTAAATGCAGAGTAATATCTCATTTGCTTGTCAGTGCCAAGTATTCCTCCATACAACGGTTTAAAAGTATGCGACTTTGCCTCTTGTCTTGAGACACCCATCACTGATGCTGTATAACTGTGTACATCAAAACCGTCAGTAACTTCTTTGTATATAGTTTCATCTTTAGATAGGAACCCTGCCACACGAAACTCTAGCTGAGAGTAATCACCTTCTAGTATGTAACCATCCTCAAACCTAGATACAATTGCCTCTCTTGCAGGGAAGGTATTACCTCTAGGCATGTTTTGAAAGTTNGGNTTACTAGATGATAGTCTACCTGTAGCTGTTATACACTGATTAAACTGTGGATGAATGAANCCACGAGAGTCTTGAAACTTACCCAAACTGTCAACNAANGTATTNANATANGTNCTTATCTTAGAATATCTTGTGTACTTNTCNACAAAATCNTGGGCTANTCCNGTTAGCTCCGGNAGTATCTGCTCCAAAGTTTCTTTGTCTGTTTTAAATCCTGCCGCACAAGTGTCTTCAACGCCACGAGGTATTACACGTAGCCCTGCCGCTTCGTTGATTGGTTCGTAGCAAACACCTGTTCCTAGACAGGTTTTACATTTAGTCTTGTGTTCACTGAGCTTACCCGACTTCAGCTTCTTGTTATAGAACCCTAGCCCTCCACAATCAGGACATTGTTTTCCTACGGTCTTTCTTTCTACAGGGGCTAGAAGTTTAACGTGAGAGTTAAATGCTTGTGGAGACATTCTAGTTTTATATTTAGGCTTTCTAGTATTACCACGCCATTCTGATCCTATGTTAAATACAGACTTCCACTCACTCTTGTCGGTAACTTTTCTTGAATAAATAAGAACACTACGGTCATCAGGGCTATCAAGATTGATGGGAGTGTCGCCCATAACTTGTGATACAATCTTTTTAAGATCATGCTGTAAACTACGGTACTCCTGTTCGTATGTTCGTTGTATTTTGTCTAAGTTTTCATTAGATATCTTTATGCCATGACGCTCCATGTCGATGAGAGCATCTGTGAGTTCCATGCTCATCTTAGCAACTTTAAGCATACAGGAAATCCCTCCAAGTTGTTTTCATATCAATTATTTGTTTATCGGCTAATTGTTTTGTTATCTGCACATCAGCGTCACAGTATTCTTTAACTAACTGCCAAGGTACATCTTCATATGATAAACCTTTGTCGAGGTGCTCCTGTATGAGATCGGTGCGTTTACTATCTAAACTACGCCTTGCACAACACTCTGCAAGGCTAAGTGACTGCTTTTCTCCACGACATAAAAGATACTCTGCAACCATTGTATCAAAGAGATTACCCTCATACCTGAAGTTGCACTCTCTCATCCAAGTAAGATCGAATTTGATGTTGTGTCCTACAAGAATATCAGTGGCATCCAAAGTATCTTGCACTATTTTAAATGCGTTCTTATGGGGTTCTCTCTCATTGTGATGAAAGAAACACCCTGCTATCTCTGTGGCATAATCCTCTGTGCTAAACGAGAACCATCCTATGTAAACAAGTTGATCTTCAAAAAATGGTGAGGAGACTACGTTTCTTTTCTTGTCGAAAGTAGTTTCAATATCGATTGTAGTAACAATCATAAGAAGATGTCCCTATCTCCATCACGTCTCAGAACAATTGATCCGTGATAGCCGTTTATTTTATTCTTTGAGAATTTTAGTGTGCGAAACTCTTCATGCTCCGCAACCCCTATGCCTATGATAATGTCAGCCTCTCCTGCCTTGCCTGTCTTACTTCCGTCCAGCATGGAGTAATCAATTACTTCTCGATTGTGTGCTTCATATGAAGCTTGAGACACTGCCCACACCGCCACATTGTTTCTTTTTGCTAATTCACGACTACGAGCATACAATTCCTTGAGTCTTTCGTCACCACGAGAGAACTCTCCATCTACTCTCACCTTGTCAAGTTGATCTACAAAAACAACGTCAACCTCATTTCTAAAACAGTAGTCCTCAATCTCTTGTATGCTTGTACCTACGCAGTCCATAAATGTAGCGTATGGTAGAACTTTCTCTCTGTAGTCTTCTATGAACTTTTCTTTATCCAAGAGGATCTCTTGTCGAGATAGTTCAAGAATTGATTTCGCAACTCTCATACGTGTCTTTCGCACTGGCTCTTCATTGCCCCAATAGGCCACCCTGAAGTTGTTCTTTACATACCAACCACACAACCACGCAGCGAATGAAGTTTTTCCAATCTCAGGTCTAGCAAAAATTACTCCAAGGTTTTGTCGGTCAATGCCCGTCACATGGTCTCTGATTTGTGCAGGAAATTTAAACTCAGGTTCTTTTTCAAACTCCTCAAGGCTGGTTTCTATGTCCTCCTTGAGCACAGTGTATGTTTTTGATACCTTCACCTCGTTGTTCTTCAAATCCTCTACAGAAGAGAGAAGAGGACTAGTATCGCCAGATTTACCAAGAAAAATGTCAAGTGCTTGTTCTCCTATTTGTTTAGCTTTTGTTCTCTTCCAAAAGTTGTGTAAAATGTCGGCAACAAGGTTGTCATTTACTTTTACTTGTCTTAGAGAATTTATGTCTCTTTCTACTCGTAACCTTGTTGCCTCTGGCATAGCNGGGTTTGCATCTCTNTGATACAGCATTAAATCCTCTACAGAAATGTCACCGTCATAAAGCTTATGTAAGTTATTTACTGTATCAATAATTGATCCTATNTCTTTTGGNAAGTACTCCTTCTTNACNAANGATGCTANTCNATTNTAGTTGTCTTTNTTTAGACAAGCAACNATNACAGATTTATCAATCATCAAGTCTCAATATCCTNTTTGCTTCNATTTCATCCAAACGTTTTAAATCTCTTGGTAGTACGCGAATCTGTACATCTTCCATNTNCCACTGTANTGTGTGTGAAATNTTTACAGCTTTGTCAGTGGCATCCTCNTCAACAGCCACTATAACTTTNTTGTAAGATGTAAGTCGATTAGCACATTCCTCAGATAAACTTGTACCCATCATCGCTACACCTGTAGCAAAGCTAGACACAGCAACTGCAGATGCACAGTCCTCTACTAAAACTGCTGTATCAAAGTCACCACAAATAAAAGGCACATTAGATTTACCATACCTATACCANTTTGGTAACTCATTACCCAAGGCCCTACCTGCAGCNTCAACTACNACTCCATCTTNTTTTACTACAAATACCATTCTGTTTTTCTTGAAGTCATAGCGAATGTCAGCACGATCAGACCTCCACGCTTTGAGACAATGATTGTCCTGTAGATACTTGAGTTGTTTAATATCTAAATCGAGTCTCCAAAACTTTTCGTGGTGTTCAATTCCTANATTAAAGTTTGTATTAACAAAACTACGAGAGTCTTCACTAAATGAATGTTCAGATAGCCCTGCTTTTATTACTCCACCTTTGGTACACTCAGAATGAAAACAATAATACTTAATACAATCACCAAAATTAGTTACTGATAAAGTATTAGTACCACCACATGTAGGACAATCAAATCTCTTAGATCTACCTAATGGTATATATTCTTGAGATATATATTCTTTAATACTCATTACATACCCTTATAGTTATTATTATATTGGAAGATTAGCCAATCGGCAAAGAGCCTGATATCATGCCATTGCAAATCAGTCCAGAATTATTTTTATTTAGATAGATAAAATTAATTGTTGATGTTTGAGAAAGGCTGTGCTATCGAAAAACTCCTTTCAATAATCAACAGCGGAGTAATCCGATGCAAAACATTTCTATCTCATATCCAAAACCTAATAGCCCTGAGATGATGCGGCGTATGATCACTGGTGCAGTTCGTGATAAGTTTTTTACTGTAGAGTTTGTGAAGTCTGACGGCACTTCTCGTAAGATCAATGGACGGTTAGGAGTTGAGAAGCACAAAAAGGGCGGTCGTGATTGCAACGATACAAAGAAGTATCTCACGGTTTTTGATATGGATAAACGGGGCTACAGAAATGTTAATCTTGATACTATAAAAAGTTTTACCTTTGGTGGTGTCCAGCAT
>FUFK010784285.1_pt1 | contig 31915 bp, 49 predicted proteins | sample 1021851 | NCBI WGS metagenome assembly FUFK01 (sample SAMEA51879418, study PRJEB19060) | metagenome | reverse complement strand
GCATTCTTATTCATACAAATAATGGCACGAGTAAAGGTTCAGATACAGGTTTCATTAATCCCAATGGTGGGGGTGTGTATCAGGGTAATAACTCGTCAACATGGTCAACCACATCTGACCGCCGTATTAAAAAGAACATTGTCGATAATAACATCGGTCTAGATGCTATAAGCCAAGTGCAGGTTAGAAACTTTGAATATCGCACTCCTGATGAAATCACTGAATTAGAGGAGCATTGTGCCATTGACAAGCAAGGCGTACAGGTTGGAGTCATTGCACAAGAAATAAATAAGATATTGCCTGATATGGTAAAAACAGAGGAAACCGGATGTATGTCCGTAAATCCCGACAACATGACATGGTATCTCGTCAACGCTGTTAAAGAACTAAAAGCAGAACTTGATGCAGCCAAGACCCGCATAGCTACGTTGGAGGCCGGAGAATGACACGCGCAAGAGATTTAGCAGACGGCAAACATTTAACTAACGTAGACAGCAACACGCTGGTAGTCGATGCGGCTAACAATCGGGTCGGGATAGGCACCGCATCTCCAGCAACAGCTAATCTAGAAATTTTTACAGGAAGCACTGACGCTGACGGCTTAAAAATAAATCGATTTGCCAGCGGCGTATATTACTCCACACTACGGATGGCTAGTCACGGATTAGCGGCCCATGTTGGCGATGGTTCAAGCATTTCAGAACGTGCTGCCATCACGCCAAACGGCATCACCTTTAACGGCGACACGGCAGCGGCAAATGCGTTGGACGATTATGAAGAAGGCACTTGGACCGCTACTTTTACTGGCTCGTCAACAACTGCAACGGGCCGTTATGTAAAGATTGGTGGGCAGGTTTTTGTTACTGTATATGGCGACAGTATAAATGTTACATCTTCGGTAACTGGAACGATAGGTGGCCTGCCGTTTACTAATAGTGGTGGATACACTGCCGCCTCTATCACTCACGACACATATACCAATAATTCATACAACGGTTATGTGAACACTGGCGGTACTACTATGACCGCTATACAAGATGGCACCGTGAGTGGCGCACAAACTGTAGTAGGAAACCCCAAATACATTATGATGTCTGCGGTTTACTACACAACTTCATAACCTAGTTGGACACTAGGTCGGACAGTCCGTAGCCAAAGGAGATAAAAATGGCACTTACAGAAGAACAAGTTGAAGACAAGATTGAAGTAGTCGGTGACCATAAGGCTGTGCAGGTGCGTACTGCCACAGTCATCAAGCGTGATGGCGTTGAAGTTAGTCGCAGTTTTCATCGACATGTGTTGCATCCAAGCACTAAGGCAAGCGGTTCGTGGGCTGATACAGACATCAGCGGCGAGAGCGCAGAAGTGCAAGCCATCTGCAACGCCGTGTGGTCAGATGCGGTAAAGACTGCGTATCAGAAAATGATGGACGCACAGGAGATATAACTTGACTGAAAACGTAATCACAATCGACGGCAAAGAATACAAGCCGGAAGACATGGACGAGAAGCAGAACTACCTGATTGCACAACTTCGTGCCTGTCAGCAAAAGGCTGCAAACATTCGCTTTGAACTTGACCAAGTACAAGCGGCACAAAATGTATTCACCAATGAACTTATCAAGTCTGTACAGACTGAAGAGGAAACAGCAGAGGTAGCGTAATGGCTTATCTAGGTAAGACACCATCACAAGCGACACGTCGTCGTTACTATAAGACGGCCAGCGGTAGCGAGACATCACTGTCTGGCACCATGACCACTGGTGGTACGCTTACCTTCAGCGACGGTGAGTTTGTAGACGTATCGGTAAACGGTGTGGCACTGGTTGCTGGCACCGACTACAACACTACGACAGCCAACACCATTGGTGGTTTGTCTGCGCTGTCAGCAAACGACCAAGTAGAGATTATTGTATACGACACGTTCAGCGTGTTTGGTGGCAACGTCAACNGCGACTTTACCGTCAGCAATGGTACACTAAGTGCAAGCGGCAATGTGTCGTTTGATGGTGGTAGCATTAAGCTGGATGGTAACTTTCCGACAGGCACAGGTAATGTTGCGCTGGGCAATCAAGCACTTGACGACGGTTCACTTAGCGGCAATAACAACACGGCTGTAGGGTCAGATGCGCTGTCTGCAAACACCAGCGGTGTAGAGAACACTGCCGTCGGTATGCAGTCCCTCGACGCAAACACCACTGGTGAAAGCAACACTGGCATGGGTGTGAACACCCTTACTTCAAACAGCACGGGTAGCAACAACACGGCAGTAGGCAGGGATGCTCTGCAAAATAACACAACGGCAGACAACAATGTCGCAGTAGGCCGTTCAGCACTCACCGCAAACACTACCGCTGGGTCAAGTGTTGCAATAGGCCATTCTGCGGGGTATTCACAGACAACCAACGGACAAAACGTATTCGTGGGTACGAGCGCAGGATACTACACAGACGGTTACAAGAACTGCTATGTAGGATTTAATGCCGGTGATGCGATGACTACCGGCGACAATAACACTATTCTTGGCTCATTTAGCGGCAATGAAAACAGCTTAGATATCCGCACATCTAACAATTACATCGTGCTGTCAGATGGCGACGGTAATCCTCGTCAAGTTGTAGACGGCAGTGGCAGAGTTGCCTTTGGCACAGTCACCCCATCAACAAGTGCAACGGCAACAATAAACGCAATAAATAGCACAACAGGTGCGCTTTCATTAACTGGGCCATCTACTGCTGGCTATTATACTGTGTTAGTTGACCAGCCAAGTGGTAATTCCTACGGCTTTTTATTCAGGCACGGGGGAACAGGCGTCGGCAGCATCGGTATAAATTCGTCTAGCACATCTTACAACACAAGCTCAGACCACCGCCTCAAAGAAAATGTAGCTGACATGACCGGTGCCATTGACCGTGTAAAAGCACTGGCACCCAAGAGGTTCAACTTCATCGTAGACGCCGACACAACGGTAGATGGCTTCCTCGCACACGAGGCACAGGCTGTCGTGCCTGAAGCTGTTACTGGAACTAAAGATGAAGTAGACGATGATGGCAAGGCTGTCATGCAAGGGATTGACCAGAGCAAATTGGTCCCCCTCTTAACTGGGGCTTTGCGCGAGGCTATCGCAAAGATTGAAACGCTGGAGACGAAAGTCGCAGCACTTGAAGCCAAATAAAGGAGAAAACTTATGGCACGTACAGACGCAGAAAAAGCACAAGATTACACAGCGATGGGCCACTCCGTTGACCTCATCAACGCTGTAATCGCTGGCTCTGAGATGGCAGACGAAGACGCCTCTGAACGTCAGGCTTGTGTTGACCGCAATGTAGAACACTTGGAACTGATGAAGGCAAAGACCGACTGGGGTTCTGAAGACATGGCGGCTACCACGAAGGCAATCAGTGACGGAAAAGCCTATAAAGCATCCTGATGAAGCTGACGATGGAACCCGTACTCAAGACGCAGATGGAATTGGAAGCGCACGAAAAGGAGTGCGCTATCCGCTATGCTGCTGTCCAAGAGAAGCTCGACGCCCTTGACAAGCGCATGTGGCGGCTTGAGGCGATGATTATGGGGAGTACGATTTTAGTTGTGGCTATGGTCGTCACAGTATTTATGGGAATGAATTGACGATGGCTGAAAATATATCTGAAGCAGACAAAAGAGCCAAAAAGCAGATGGAGGAGCAGGCCAAGCGCGACTCTACTCTGCAAGAAGGTGCGAAGATAAAGCCTGAAGATCAGGAAGTACAGACTGACGAGTTACTAACCACTGATCAAAAACTTATCGATGATCCCACCAAAGTCATTAAGCCCGAAGACGTAACGGCCCCTGATCAAACGATGCCAGCCAGATTCGATCCGGCGGACTATACGGCCACGGCAGACGTTGCTGACGAAATAGGCACAGCAAAAGCTGCAGTGTCAAAAGACGAGGCAGATCAGGCAAAGATATCCGACAAGGCGCAGGTTGAAGCGGCACAGGGAACTGTGTCAAAAGAGTCCCTCGCTACTGCCGCTGTCCAAGACCTTGATCCAAGAGCCACCACTCGTTACCAGCTTGCAGAACTGTTCAAGGGCATCGAAGAGGGTGGACCTCCTCCTCCGTGGGCTGCACCTGCCGTACGAAAAGTAACAGCCATCATGCAGTCGCGGGGTCTGGGTTCGTCATCAATGGCTGCTGCAGCTACCATGCAGGCCATGATGGAGTCGGGCATCCCTATTGCCGCCCAAGACGCCAACAAGTATGCAACCATCCAGTTGCAAAACTTGAATAACGAACAACAGGCCGCGTTGCAAAACGCTGCTGCCATGTTGCAAATGGACATGGCTAATCTGAACAACCGTCAGCAGGCTGCTGTGACAAATGCAAAAGCCTTTCTGTCGATGGACATGGCTAATCTGACGAACGAACAACAGGCCAACACTCTTACGCATCAATCCAAGTTGCAGGCTCTGCTTAACGATCAAGCGGCAGAGAACGCACAAAAACAATTTAACGCAAAGTCCGAGAACGAGATAAACACATTCTTTGCAGAGCTAGGCACACAGATAGAGGCGTCCAACATCGGGCGCAGCATAGCACTAAAGCAGTTTAATTCTAATCAAAGTGTTGCAATACAACAGTACAACGCACAGATGGAGACTGCAACGGAACAGTTCAACGCCAATATGCGCTTGGAGATTGACCAGTCAAACGCTGTGTGGCGCAGGAATGTTAACACCCGTAACACTGCACAACAGAATGAAGCAAATCGACAGAACGCTCTCAATCTGTTGGGCATACAGCAGAACGCACTGAACAACCTGTGGCAGAAGTACCGGGATAAGGCCGCATGGGTTGCAAAAATATCGGAAAACGCACGAGATCGCGCACACAATGCAGCTATGCAGGCTGCTGCGATTGCTGCGAACGAAAGTGCCTATGACACAAAGTACGATAACTTCTTGAAAATCGGGATTATCGACAAGATTTGGAGTTAGTAAATGAGTTGGTTGTCTAAAGCTCTGGGTGGTAACACGCTTAAAGTAGGCGCAATGATTGCTGGTGCGTACTTTGGTAGTAAGTATCTGTTTGGTGACACTGCCTACGATTATGAGGCCGGTAAATTCTATTATACTGGCAAGGGAATGGCAGCAAACACGTTTAACGAGCTAGATATAACTCCCTTCAGTCAAACATCTTTTGGACAGTCTAAAGTGGGACAAGCCATCACAGGGGTAGGCAGCTTCTTGGGCATAGGTCAGGGAAGAGATGACGAAAATGCGGTCAGTCTGTTCTCCAAAGCACTCGGTGCAGAATTTGGACGAGCGCCTAGCATATCTCAAATTGATGTGTCCGGATACGGAGCCAGAAGCGACCTCAATTTCCAAGCAGGACGAGCGCAGTTGTTTCAGACGGGCAGAGGGGGCGCACTAGCTGCCGCTCTTGGTCGAGATGCTACGCAACAATACCTTGCAAGACAGGTACGAGCCACCATCGGTATGCCTGCCGCATCAAAACTGCCTGCGGTAACAGGGGTGGCACTACCTGCAACCACCACAGCGGGTAGAAAACGTAGTTACAAAAAAATGACCGCGTAGTAGGTGACACACCATGATGGATAAAATTACAGCCCTAGCCGCTCCACCGGGTAACTCTCTTACAGATGCTCCGGGCAAATGGCCGTGGGAACAACCACCAAGATTTACCGATCCGGACGACGTGATAGACTTCACTATCGACACTATACTCGGCGGTCCTATCAAGGACGACATGGTAAAGCTGATGTTGGCAGGCATCACTGTTGAAGAGCTAGTAACACAGATTTCTTTCAAGGGATTCTTGGAGGGTCAATTTACGCCGGATGTTGCCGAGCTTATCAAACCGGCTCTTGGTATATTCTTGGTTGATCTTGCTCTGATCAATGGCGTAGAGCCGAAGATGTTTGTTGACAACACGCCTGTCGAAGGTGATGTGTCCGACGAGAACTTCTTCGAGATACTGAAAGAAAATAATCCAAAGCTATTTGCAGGCATGGTAGAAGAGCTTAACAAGATGCAGCGTGAAAACACGGACGGTCAAATCGCTGCCATGCAGCCCAAGGCTCCCGCTCCCCCCTCCTTCCTGACTACAGATGAGAAGCCGGAAACATGACGCTACCCCTATTGTTATACGCCGCAGCAAGTGCATATCGCTCTAGTGAAGATGCAAAGCAGCGAGAAACAGACAAACAAGAAAGAATTGATCTGGCTAACACTGTGTACTCGTACGGCACGGTGCTGGATGATAACGGTTCGCCTGTGGGCGGAACTGTGCAATTTGATGTCAACAAGCACACAAATGACAGATTCAGATTCACACACAATAAATTCGGTATCAACGGAACTGTAGAGCCTATAAAGCAAGGCGATAATATCGAGGGTGGATTCACCGTTTTGACCCCCGGCTTTGGAATGCAAGCGGCAAAGCGGAATCAACTATTTACCCCGGCGGGTGATATCTTGCCAGACCTACTTAATAGGGGCGTGAAGGCCGAAGATATAGTCCAAACAGGGCAATTTATCAACAATAAGTATTCGCCATTTCCCGAGTCTTACCTGAAGCGGGTGATGCCTGATGACGACGCCAAAGTAAAAACGAAAACGACAAGATTGAGATACATCTTCCCAGAAAACCCTCAAGCTGAATTTGACAATACAAAGTCGGCGATTGAGTACGGAACAAAGCAAGGATTTGATCTAGGTGGCTTGCAAGAAAAGCTGATCACGGAAACTATTAATGGTGACAGTCGGGAGACAACATTCACTCTATCTGCCATCGACAGGGCCACTGATGCAGCCAACAAGGCTGAAAAGCCGCCTCTGTTTGCGTTTAGCTACGTAGGAGAAAAACCTTCCTACGGATTTTCTCTTCCGGGCACAAGTGTTGTACAAGGCCCGGCGGTTATGAGCATGTTCGATACGCACATAGGGATGTTGGGACTGCGAACTGAAGATGATTTAGAAAACAAGGGCGTTGATATACCGTCATACACCGCCATGCTAAGAAACGTAGCAGGTTCCTTGTTGGATGCTCATAGTGAACCTGTGGGTGATACGGGCAAGAGACGCTTAGATCAGGCGATTGTTCGGGACAGTGATATGTTTTTGCAAAATCAATATCAAAATCTGTTTCGTCTTCCCGGATTCGCTATCGCGTTTCAAGATGCACGGGACGGAAGAATATCAGCACTATTAAATGAAGCAGGCGAAAGAGCGGCGGATAAGGGGAATACTGTAAGAATATCCAGCGCAACAAGTGAAACTGATCCGCAAGTACCCCCGGACAAAGAGGTTGTCATAGCAGCAGAAGAGCCTCCTGCCATCAAGGGTCCAAACGACATGCTCGTTGACTACTTTGTCTCCAACGAATTGATGTCACAGAGTGATGCTAACGGTTGGGTGACACGAAACGTAGTAAACTACAAAGAGGGCAGCATAACCGAGCTTGAAGACGATCAGTCAAAGTCTAAATTTATAAACTACTTGCTTACAGAAACGGTTCCGGGGTCTAATCTCCGCGCCATAGACTTGCTTGCAAGCGCGACAGAAAAGACAACCGAACCTCTTGATCAGTTAGAAATACGAGTGATGGAAAAATTCGTTCAAGAGTACGGAACTCTCGACGATAAGATCAACCTGTTGGTTGCAATGAATCCAAAATACTCCGGTGTAAACGTCCAAGGGTATCAATACGTTGCATATCAGGGTGGAGATGCTGTCAGCGGAGAAGCCGAAAGTTTCTTTGAACAGAACAGGGCCGTAGAGACAGCATACGGAAATGCAGAACGCTTCCTCCTTGGGGCTATCAACACATACGAACTGTCTGATGGTTCCATCACAAAGCTAGGTGCCCAAGCAGGACAGATTGCTCTTGGATTCGACGGCTTCTTCTACATGGTGGACAATGTCATTGCTCCCGCAGTAGAAGAACTTCCATTTATTGGTGCCGTGATCAAGCGTGCGCGAGGCGGCGAAGGAGAGATTCTAGCAGGTTCTGTACAGGAACAATACGTAGGACTCAAGCGTGCTGCTATGGGCATGACCGATCAAGTTGTACGCTTTAGCGACTTGACGGTTTCCGAACAAAAGCAGTATTTGAAAGAGCGCGGATTTGCTGGCACTATTGAACAATTTGAACAGCAAGAGGCAGAGGCACGTCGCATTCTTGATCAGGAGTTCGACGCCCTGTCTCGCGAACTGGTGCCATCTCTAGATGAGAATAAAAATCGTGTTGCTGACACCGCAAAAGAAGTAAATCTAAAGTACGCTATGAGAGCATATTATCGCTACATGGCAGCGTACGCATTGGCTAGTGCGACACAGGGCGGAACAGGTGGTCGTACAATCTCTGACCAAGACGTGTTGAACTTCCTGAAAGCATTCCAGACAGACAGCCTGTTATCTAATCCAAATACAGAAAAGGCTGTTCTAGAGACTATCCTGACAGAAGTCAGGCAACAGAAGTCTATTGCAGGCAAACTGGCACAGGGTGGACCCACTGCAATCGCGACAATGAAGATTCTGAAAACAAAAGGTTCCGAGTTGGTTGGTCTGGATATGAATAAGATGGCTATGAATGTTCTCGGACGCAAAATAGGAAACGTGTCCGACAATAACACAGGCGTGAAACCAAAAGTCACCGGCCCTACTCCCGCACAGATACTAGACAGAATAAACACGATAAGAGTAGAAAATGGTGAAGATGAAGCCTCTACACTTAGCACAGATGATCCGTATTACACAGACGCAGTAGACGAACTTAATCAAGAACTGGGTATATAATTGATGGTCGATCCTATCCGCGAACAGATGGACAACATTGAACGTGACGCCAGCAAGGTATATCGCGTGGACAATCCCTACAAGGATTTTCGTGCGCCACAATACCCAGAAGCTGCACCTATTCCCGACGATAAGCAGCTTAGTGATCTGACTTCCGAGGAAATAAAAGCAAGGTTCCCCCAGCTATACGACAAGCCGGAGACAGCAAGTCCTGCAACAATACCCCCTGCCTTTGCGCCTATGGCTCAAGAAGAAACAATCTTGGGTATCCCTATCGGTAAGCGTCCCTCCGCAGGCGTCACAGAGATGGAGCCTATGCTGGAGTTCGACATCTTCGGAAAGGCTATTGACAAAGAAAACAGAATGACCGTGGCGTTAGCAGGGGCAGGTCAGGTTGTAAATCGTACCTACACCCCGGGAGTAGACTACGATCCTCGTCTCGTTGATCCTAACGTATCTCTGCGCGACATCATCGACTTCTCAAAGGAGGGTGCCCGTAACGCATTTACGACCCACACCTTCTTCCACGACAAGGATGGTCGGGCATACAAAGTAACGCCAGAAAACTACCCTAGTCTTGACGCGCTGATAGACTACGCTGACACTGTCGGGGCTGTTGCCTACACAAACAAGGACGGCAAGAAGCGCAACTTCCCGTGGATCAAAGAGCTAACGCGCCAAATGAAGCTGCCAGCGGACGTGTCAACAGACGTTGTTGATCCCGAGACTGGCAGGGTTATGTCTACGTCCGACATCGTAACCATGCGGCAACTAGAGTTAGCCATGCACGCGAACGGAATTCTGTCGTACAATCTTGCTGGCACAGAACTTGGTGGCGCTCTGTACGCACGGTACTTGAACGAGGTGCTGATCGAACGTGGCGTGACTGACGAACGCACACGGGCTATTCTTATCAAGTCGCAAACATCTGCACCGACTATGGGCGATTTGCAAAAGATTGCTGGTAACGTCAGCGACAACGCCATCCGTCCCTTCTTTGAGGTGGGTCTGTTAGGATTCGGAGAGGCTGCGGACATTGCCGATTCGATTATCCAAATGATTCCTCTCGCCGATAGATTCGCGGGTGTTGACGATATACGCCCCCTGAAAGAGTTGGGCCTGCCTGTTGACTACGAGCGCAGACAGGAAGTAATGCGTAAAGTGTACGAAGACTTTCCGTCGGCGTTGCAAAGATACTATATCAGTATTGGCGCAAACATATCGCTGCCCCAAGCTCAAATTCTGGCCTCGCGTTACTCGGGCATGTTGCCCCGTGGCATACAACTGTTTGCAGAAATACGCAGTGGTAGCGGGATTGTGAACCTGTCTCGCAAGTTTTCGTCCGTAAAAGAAATGCGTAATTTTCAAAAGTGGTCGGAAAACAAGCTGGAGACCGATCCCAAAAATTACAATTCCGAAACAACATTTGACAAGTTGTTAGAAGGCTACACAGAAGAGACAAGTCGTATTCTTCGATCCGAAAAAAATATCAAGGATCGTATCCGTGACTATTATCAGATTGAAGACGCCAGTCTGCCTAAAGACCAACAGGTGCTTTACACAGAAGCGAACTCTGCTCTAATTCTTGCAACACAAAGGAAGAACGACCTGCTTGCAAACATCCGTAAGCGGGGTCAGCCTATGACAGATCAAGAAAGATTGCGTATAGACGCTCTCAATCAAAACATTAGCCTGCAAACATCTCGCTTACGATCCATAAAGTTAAGTCGTAGTGTGCCTCAGTTCGTGAAGGATTCTAACGTACAAGACAGATATCTCGTTGCAGGTTCTGCCACCATAGGTCATTACCTACCCGAATTCTACAACGTCGATCCCGAGATGGGAGAGCTAGTAGGTCTGCTGGCTGGTGCTGCTGTTTCTTTATCCGAGGGTAAGTTTCGTCTGTATCAAAACTTTACATCGGGAGGATTTGGGGGCAAAGGCGCACGCCTGAATTATCTGGTAAGCAACTTGATGGATGGGGGTAACACCTCTTTTAACGAGGGGCTTTTGGGCAGAGCGGAAGTGATAGGTAAGTACGAAGATGAACTAATATCGATGGGTGTTACTCCCGATTTAGCTTCTGTATCCGCTACAACTATTCTTGATCTTGCTGCCCTAAAATATTTTGAAGAGACGACAAAAGAAGCAGTCGCCATAGGTAAGCTACTTGATAGTGAAGCGCAAGACGCGCTATCACGTAACCTGAACAAGCAAAAACAGCTTGTGGGTGAACTGCGCGAAATACTAATGAACAACGAAGCTATAAGTCCCAAGAGCGACTTCTTCAAGATGGTCGATACAGGTATTAAATCGTTTGAAGCAAATGCGAATCGGCTTGAGAAGTTGGTGGGCACCATAGTGGGGAACGACGTTAGCTATTTCTCTGCTGTTGCTAGACAAAACGGCGGCTTGGCTGTTACTCAAAAGCCAGATAAAACTGTGGCCGCTGCAATCGAAGCCCTCTCTAATGACAAGCTGCTAGACCCAGATGCCAAGCCCGGAGATATAGCCAGAAGCGCAGCCAACATTCGTAAGACTACGGCCCAAGACGCGGCAGTAGGCGCACAAAAAATTGTCCAGACAATAATTACGGACCCTGATTTCGTAGGTCCAGCACAATTATTCGATGAAGCAGGCGTTGCAATACCGGCGCAGTCGGCTGCTGCTGCACTTGCCAGAGATGAACCCCTCACTGTCAAACGCGCAGACCCGACCACAGGGGACGACATCGAATATCAACTCGATCCCGTTGATATCAATTCACCGGGGCACCTGATGGCGTATCAGCTTCTGGGTAAGCACGCAGTAGATAAATCTATAGCCAGCCGCCCCTTCATTGCGCTGGAAGAAGCTACTGATACACGAGCGTTCATTGATGTGAACGGAGACAATGTCACTGGGACACCCACCGTAGACATATCCGATATATTTGCTGGGCTTTTGACGCCGGATGTTGCAAAGGAAGAACTTGCAGGTCTAGCGCTCTTGCAAAAAAAATCGTTAAAACCGTCAGAACGTGCAGGGCTTCTTGCTACAGTTAACGAACTTACTGATCCCTTCTTTGATTCTGCAGCCATTGACGGAAAAACGACAAAAGCAAAAACAATCGACGGAATGGTAAAAGCCATACAGGAACAAGACCCTACATTCCGTGTGACTTCAAATAAGATTTCGGACAAGCAATTTGACGTTGCTCGATGGATTAGCACGAACAAAAATGTGTCCCTCATGCGTATGAACATGAGCCAGCTTTTAGAATTTGATCGCACTCTTACCGGACTTAGCTATTCTGCGGCAGACCCAAAAATCCGCGCAAAGTACAAGTCCGCACAGGCGTCTACGATGGAAGCGTTCGACAACATGGAAATTAACGGTCAACGCATTGATGAAATGCAAGTTGAATTCGAGGGTCAGGTGCGAAATGTTGTAGACGTTCTTCGCATAGGAAAAGCGCGTTGGTCCGACTTCAAGAACAGGTGGTACGATACCTCGGAGAGAGGCAAAGAAGTTGCAAGACTTCTGTCGTGGGGAAATCAGAAGAGTGTAAACGTCAGCACTCGTGATCCTTTTGGCATAGAGTTCTCTGTGAATCCATCAGAGTGGATTAGCGTTCCTAAGCTGCTGAAGATGAACGATGATGAATTGGACACGTATTTTTCTTCGTTTGCAGAGGTGCTAGGCACAGAGAGACGGCAGACCCAGCCTAGCGGTGCGACTGTTCGTAACTTCGTATTCACTGCTACTGATCCTGAAACAGAGTCCTTCCGTCAAATTATGCAGGCAGAAATAGCTCTGCATGTCCATAGAAACTATAAAGACATTGATCCGAACGAGTTTATGGACGGAATCCGACGACTGGAAAAAAGGTTTACGATGGAGAACCCGGACGGAAGTCAGGTTTCGATGTTCTCTTTCGCTGATACTGTAGACGATCACCTTAGCTACGACACTTTAGACGCCGCTGTAAAGAAGGATGCAGATGCTAAAGCCACGACTGCGATCAAAGAAGCAACAGCAAAATTTGTACAGCCTGCACAGGATCAAATACGAGCGACCAAAGAGGCAGTTAAATTTCTGCAAGGTTTCAAGCCAGAGGTCAAGGGCGTCAACGATCTAGGCAAGAGTTTTGCAGAGTTGGGAAGTGTTGGCTATCGTAATCTCGTTGAAAACGTATCCAAGTCCACAGGTTTGGATGAATCTGCTGTGCGAAATGCTCTTAGAGAAGTTTACATTCGCGACATGGTGATGGCATCGTATGAACAAACTAATCGCACGATGCGTAAAGCAGACGGAGAGATCGCAGATCAAAGCGTTCACAACTCGGATGTCGTTCGCAGGTATCTAGGCACAGGTGATCCAGAACAGGCTAAATTTATACGCGAAGAAATACTAGACTTCGACATAGCAGAGACGGGTGTAAGTCACTACGATAACAACAACAACATTGCACGCTTCCTCGCTGAACTAGACGCGGACCCTCTGGCAAAGAAAATAACTATCAAGGGCATTCCCCGGGCAATGTCCATCGAAAGCTACATCAGTCGCTTTTACGCAATCAACAGAAATGTTGTTCGTCCGCAATACGTCGGCACAGAAGCTGTCATACAACAGATGCGGTTTAGCAAGTTTTCGTTCCTGAAGGCTGTCGTCAGTGATCCTGATTTGGGCATTTTGTTCATGGAGATGGTACGCACAGGACGACCCCTAGACCCGCGCAGAAACGCTCAATTTGAAGCTCTATTGATACAGGCTATAGGCGAAGACAACGCTCTGTATGGCACTGAACCTGCCGTTACGACCACGCAGGATGGTCAGCGGATTAATGTATATGCTGATCAGGGGTATTACAACGACGATCCAGAAATCGTCAAGTCCCTCGGGGCAGACAAAGTTCGCCTACCAGAAGCACGCCAAATTGAAGCTGGTGAGCGTAGAGCAGCAAAGGGCTTCCCCGAGATGCGGGGGGCGGCTGCAGAGTTGCGAGAACTGGGCGTAGAGCCATCAGTGTTTTCGGCAATAGATCAATAAGGAGAAACCCATGAAGATGTACAACAACGGCCAACGCAAGGCCATGATGTATGGTGGCATGTCAAAGCGTAAGCCGATGATGTACGGCGGCATGGCAGCCAAAAAGAAAAAGCCCCGCAAGAAAGCTCAAATGGGGGGCATGATGACCGCTACACAGGGTCAGCAAAATCAAATGCAAAATCAGACGATGCAGAAGCCAAAGATGCCGATGATGGGCATGAAAGAGGGTGGCAGTCTGAAGATGGTAAACGTAGACGGTAGGATGGTCCCAGAGTTTGCCGCAGACGGCAAAGGTGCCAAAGACCTGAAGAAGGGCGGCTAGATATACCCGCCTGACTTATCCATCATCTCATCTGTTACTGAACTAAAGTAACGCAACATGGACGCTATGGAGTGTGCCCCGTCATAATCGGGCACCCCGGCGTCCATTTCTCTTTGGAACTCTTCCGGCCTGATCATGTCCTTTGCAAGCTCTACCTTGCCATCCTGTCGTAAATATACATTGAATGAAAATAGATTCGCCTTCATGTCTCTTCCCCTAGTAGACACTGATATGTAATTGTGTATGGCGGGGGAAGCTTCATGGGTATGCTCATTATACCCGCTGTCATTTCTTCTTGACGTTCCCTGCACGCCTCTACCGTGGGCTTCAAGCCCAAGGTATCTTCAAAATTGTAGCACGGGCCGTCAGGAAAATAGATCGAACACACCACCACGACAGCCTTAAACATCACGTAACTCCTCTATCGTAAGATTATAGCAGTCTGCCCGTACCTCGTATCCGTTGTCGGGATCAAAGTCCCCCTTCTTCATAAACTTTGCCTTCTCGAAATACTCTTCCTTTGGCAAGAATCCCAAAAACCATCCCTTAGAAAAATCTTTCAGCACACGGGTAAACGCATAGATGTCACACTTCTGACGTGTGTTGTAGTTGCTGATGCTGCACGAGTAATGGGGCAGCGGTGTGGCAGATGTCTGCTTGGTTTTTACCTCGACTTTGCGACCATCGTCCAAGATGATGTCGTAGTCAAAAGAGTTGTTCCATTTGCCGCCCATGGCCTCAATCGCGATTTGCTCACCGAGGAAGCCTGCTACGCTTCCGCCGCCCCTTAGTATCGAGTTATGCAGTAGACCCATCTCAGTGGCCTTCCTACGGCCAGCAATCAGCATTTCGTCACTTATCTGTACTTCGATCAACGATCTTCCTCCACTCCTTGTAGCAGGGGTGATTTCGAGGTGGGTCATGCTGGACCCATCCCTTTCCCTGCTTCCATACTGGGGGTTTATTTTTTTTGTCTGTCATTTTTGAACCTGTGCTTAAAGAACACAACTAAGTTGATAGCAGTGTTGACAGTGATAGCCCCAATGAGCCACCACTGCCACCACGTTGGCATGTCTCCCCCGTCTGTCATGCCGCGTTCAAATCGACAACTTCACACACGCCAGCCGTGCAGGCCAACTCGCGAGAGCCTGATGTGTTGTCTTCCCGTTCGTATTCGGACAACGCCTGCCAGTCGATATTGAGGTAGCCGTACGCTTGTTGCCACTCCAGATAATCTTCGCGTTCGATGTCCTGATAGGGTGCCTGTTGATAGGTATGATCGCTGTGCGGCAGGAACGACACGCCCGACGCCACGTCGAAGTTCTCGTACACCCACGCGCCAACGTCCATCCACTCGTCCTCTTTGACCGTGATGGTCACAGACGGCTTGTGTTCGCACCAGTGAACAGCGTACGTCTTCCAAAGCTCTAGCTGTTCGATAGCTGTCATATCATTGCGAGTGACCGCACCTTCAGGCGACTCCATTGCAAAAGAGAACACAGTCGTGTTGTCCGGCTTCATCACGTCCGGCTCGTTGTACACGCCCTGTTCCTTTAGGAACTGTGTCAGCGGGTCTTTGTTGTCTCCACGAACTGTGCGTATGTAATACTTACTGTGTCTAGCGTGAATGCCGCTTGCAGCGTCCACCAGTTGCGATACAGTACCCGACGGTTTTACACAGGTGATGGCAGCCGACTGTGGAATACCAAGCCCGTTCGTTGCCAAGTCCCAATTTGTGTCTACGGCCACGCGCTTCATCTCTTCGAGCCAACGGGCGGAATCGACGTTCTTTGATAAGACGTGATGATCCATGATACCAGTCAAGGATACGCCCAACAATCGTTCTTCTTCTGTGTTGGTCTTCCATATCTTCCTCAGATACTTGAAGTCAGTGAGAGTGGACTGCAGCGTGCCCAAGATAGTCGCAAGATGGACCTTTTCTTTCAGGTCTTCCAGTGTGTCGTAGTCACGTACAACCACCTCTGACAAGTTGCAAAACTGGTAGGGACGCAGGATGATCTCGCTGCAGGGATTGGTGCCCCACATGTGTCCTGTCTCGCGACGTTCATTACGAGCAACTTGCTTGTCGGCAGCGTCACGATTGAAGATGCCACGCTCCCCAGACTTGGAGTCATACAGAGACAGCCACTCGCGCATGAACGTGCCCATCTCGGGCTTGCCCTTGTAAGCAACAGAATTGTTAGCCAGCGCACGCTGTCCCTCGTTCTCCCACCACGCACCCGACTTGGCGTGCGCCATCTGATCGTCGTTCAGGTTCGACAGACTAATGAGAGCGGAGCGACGTACGCCGCCTACCACAACGACCTCACCCACCTTGCACATCAGGTCGTGACACTCGATAGGAAACAGGCGACGACCTTGTGCCTTTACAAATAGTTGTACAGCAAAGTTAAACAAATCTTCGAGCGGACCCGGGCCAGAGGCACGACCACCCATCGTCTTCAGACGCGCACCAGACGGGCGTATGGCAGACAAGTCCCACTTTGGGATGTGTCCTGCATACAACAATGCAATCAGTTCACGCAGCGCCTTGGCCCATCCGGGCTTGGAGTCACCGACTTTGATCACTGTGTCTGTGGGTTGCATACCGTCACTGATCACCGGCAGCTTGTCCACGTTCTCGCGCTCCACAGAGAAGCCCACGCCTGTGCCACACATCAGGATGTACATGCACTCGTCAAACGCACGAGGGCTGTCAACAGGGATGTAACTACAGTTGTACCCACAGATGTTGTCCCGTGCAAGAGCGGGACCAGCAGTCATCATGGCACGCATGGACGGCATGATGTCCTGACTAAGTATAGCCTGACGTAGCTTGCCCACATCACCGGGACACATATACTCTATATCAAAGTCGTGCTTCTCTTTGACGTGATCGACCATGAACTGCAGATAGCGTTCTACAGTCTCGTCCCAGTTCTCTCGGCGCTGTTCATCGTCAAGCCAGCGTGCGTAGCGGGACTTGTGGATAAACTGCTGATAGGGTGTGGGCAACATGTTATTCATCATTTATCTCCTCGATTAATTTATCTAAGTACCACTTCGCCTTTTCTAGGTCTTGGACGCCGTTCTTGTANCGNTANCGCCANAGGTACTTGATNATGTTTCCTTGCAGGTAATANTGATAGCCTTCATCNGTNGCAGCNCGNATGGCNTCGATGCACTCAACCCCTGCCTGATTGTAGTGCGGCGGGTTGTTTACCATGTCCGCCATCCAGTTGGCGTTGGCTGCCCCCTGCATGCTTGCCATGCTTTCCTGTTCCATGCGCTTCTTCATGTACTCTTCGTGTCTCATTGCTTCTTACCAAAGTCTACCTTGATGATGTTCTTGCCCGGAAGTCTTTCTACGTTTGCACCGTTGCCTGTGACTTCTTCCATCACATGCTTCTCATGTTCAAAACGCAGACGGGCCAGACCTGCCGCCATGACCCGATCAAAGTCAGACTCCATTAGCTCTATCAGTCCCGACAACACAACGGTGCCAGCGGAAAAGTAGTCGTCGTCTTCATCCTCGACAGTCGTGTCGTAGGCAGCCATGTTGAGGCTGTCTTCGTCGTTTGTACGCAGGACAATGTACCACCTGTCTTGCAACAGGCTGGCCCTCTCCAGCATCGACTCCATATCATTTTCGTCCATTTTTGTACCAACCCTCCGGTATGCTGCCCTCGGCCCACTCGAAGCCATGGCGGTCAGCCCAAGCACCGTACGTGGTCTTCGACCCCTTGTAAATCTTATTGCGTGCGTTCTGGAACAAAAGGCGAATATCCAAGTCCGGATTCTGTTCCTTGACAAGTAACATCTTCACACGGTCGTTCTTGTCGAACTTGCCCTTGGCCTCTACGAACACATCTGTGGACGGGAAGTAGAAGTCGGGGGTGTAGGTGCGAGGCTTGGGCACGAACGTAACCTTACGCTTTTCGTACTCGAACTTTACATCTCGCTGTCGCAACGCTCTAGCCACGTTCAACTCGAAGTGCGACCTGTATCCCCCCATGCTCTTCATAGTGACATTCCTATCGAGTCCATTCTTTTTTTCATGTAGCCTGCCAGTTTTGGGGATAGTCTTTGTATACTGTCCATTTCTCTTGAGAGGGGCAATATCGGCACACACACATTTGCTCCGTTGAAAGATAGGCGACTGATGTTTTGTAGTTCTATTTCGATCTGACGCATATCCCGCGCCTCTGTCTCGGCAGTGAACAGACCCATGTCAGAGTAGTTGTCTCGCAACGTGAAGGGCAGGCCGCGTTCGTGCTGACGCATGTACACGACCTTGCGCTCCCCACCGGCTTGCGAGACAGACTCGACAAAGACGTGGTGCATGTCCTTGTTCAACTCCATCAGATCGATGTCGTAGTCTCGCACGAAGATGTATGGCATCACAAAACCCTCTTCTTCAAGCGGCTGTACCATGCCTTCGGTCTGTTCTTGGCACGGGACGTGACCTTGTCGTGATACACAGCGTTGGGCCAGCAGTGATGCTTGAAGCCACACATGCTACACTGTTTTGCAAGCAGCTTGTTGCCCGTACGGACATCCTCGCCGTCCTTGCGAAACGTCTCGAATTCGTCCTTGAAGTCCACCCGAGGTTTGACACTCGGGTCTGTCAAGATTTTGACACGCCGTGCAGCGTCCTTGAGATATTCCTTCTTGTCGTCTTGACACCAGTCAGGCACGTCCACGACAGCTATCTCTCCGCTGGACTTGTTGACCACGATCCAGCCGCCAAAGGGCAGGCCCACGGCCTCTGCATACAGGAAGCCCTGCATAGCGTAGCCAAAGGGATCGTCACGCTTGATGGCCTCGTAGCCACCTGCGCCCGTGTACTTGTACTTGTACGCCCACTCGCTTGCGGACTTGATGTCCCAAACTTTCTCTTCGCCAAGCTCGTCACGCAGGATCACGTCAAGGGTGCCCTTGATCTTGTGCCCAGCTATCTCTAGTTCGACGGAGCGTTGGAAGTCTACGATCTCGACGCCTGCCTCTCGCAGTGCCATCATCACGACGGCCTCTGTCAGATCGCCAAACAGGAAACGGAATATAGCGTTATACTCCATCTCTTCTTTATGGCCCTCGCGCTCCAGCAGTTGCTGACACAGAGGGCGTCCCAGTCCAGACATGCGTATACGATAGCCCTCGTCACCACGGCTCATTTGCTTGGTGATGGCTTCTGTGCAGTCTTTGGAAAAGGAATTAATGCTTTCCGGGGAGACACTTACGTCCCCCCGGAGTGCGTTTATCAGGAAGTCTTGGACTTTAAGTTGCGTGAACATCGACGAAATCCGACGCTAGATCGCTTTCGTCATCAGTTGCTACAAGCTTGACTGCTTCGCGATATTGGTTAGTGACAGTCTCATTGTGAGCCTTCACTGTGTCCCCGAACATCCGCATCAGTTCCTTGTCTTCTTCCTTAATCTCCACGGCCTTTGCAAAGCTGACCACGGGCGTCCAGTACGTCACGCTGCCCTTCTTGTTCTTTCCGGTAGAGAAGTTGGCGACAGATTTTTGCATCACCTTCTTCTGCTTGTTCAGCGTGTCGATGAAGTCAGCAACGGGCTTGAAGCCAGACCTCTTGAAGTAAGAGATGATTGGCTGATCAACGACCTGCACCCCGTTGCCGTCTGCGTCTACAAAGTCACCAGTGATCTTGCCATAGATGACTTGATTACACACCACAGAGCGTGAATGCAGGTAGGCAGGATCGTCCTTTGACAGCGCATCCTCTTGCTCCCGTGTCAGGCGGCCACACTTGTTGCCCCCAAGACTGTCCGGGAAGTCCCCTGACAGCACGGTCTTCTGGACCGACTTGCAGGAGAAGGAGTTTGTCTCCTGATCCCACACGCTATACTCGTAAGTTCGCAACAGAATTTGTATGTCAACGGAGGGCGCGTAGATCATCTTGCCCTCGTACATCATCTTCCATTCACCACGGGTCAAGGGCTTGCCCTCGTCATCCTCTGCATCGTAGTTGATGTTGATGCGAGGCAGTCCGACCTGACGGTTGCCGCCAGTTGACTGTCCCGATGCGTCCATCAAAGCCTGATCATCGCCAGACTCAAATGCTTGGACGAGTTTATCCACATCGTCAAGTGCCGCTACATTTGTCCCTAACATTGTCACCTCGTTCTTTAGGGTTGTAGAAAGATATTACAGACTAACTTCTTCCAAGTCAAGCCAGTTTTTACCTATTTTTATTTCTATGCCCACTGGCATATCATAGGTCAGTCCGTATCTGCGAATAGTTTCAAACGGTAAGGACAGCATTGCGTGTTGCAAAATTTTTATGCACGTGTCCTTTTCATCTGGATGCACATCCATGACAATCGAGTCGTGGACCGTGTTGCAAATCACACTGCGGATGTTGGCATCCGTAATTGTTTTCTGTAGGGACACCAGAGCCAGAGGAAGAAGGTCCGCAGTGGCAAATCCCTGCACAGGGTAGTTGCATATAGCGGTGCGGTTGGTGGCTGTGCCCCACTCTGTCCACTTGCATCCCGGAAACATGTATTCCCGACCGGATGGTAGTCGGACCTTTTTGTATTTGACTGCATGTCGTTGCAACTCCCCGTGCCACATAGTGATGTCTTCGTACTTCTCTTTGAAGGCACGGTAGTACCGCTTCTGTGCATCCGTGCCTGTGGTGCCGCCATACAAAGGCTTGAAGGTGTGGGCCTTGGCCTGTTGCCGTGTACAGCCAATCACGTCCGCTGTGTAGCTGTGTACGTCTGTGCCGTCTCGCACGTCAGCATATGCCTGCTTGTCCCCCGCGAGAAAGCCAGCCACACGAAACTCTAGTTGCGAGTAATCTCCCTCCATGATAAGGCCGCCCTCGAAGCGGCTCTCGACAACCTTGCGTATTGCGAAGGTATTACCACGTGGCATATTTTGAAAGTTCGGGTTACGAGACGAAAGGCGACCCGTCGCCGTAACACACTGCATGAATTCCGGATGGATGAAGCCGTGGTCATCGACGTTGTTTTCCATGCCCTCGACGAACGTGTTGATGTACGTCTTGAGGGCGTTGTAGCGAGTATACGCTGAAACAAATTCATGTGCATCCCCCTGCAAGTCTTCAAGTTGCTCTTCCAGTGTGGTTTTGTCAGTGCGGAATCCTGCTGACGCTGTGTCAAACGAGTTGCGTGGCACGATCTTGAAACCAGCCACTCTGCCCGTGGACGTGTAGAAGACACCACTGCCACCACAAGCCTTGCACACACGCATGGCCTTGCCCGGACTGCCGTCCTTGCGGATGCTTTGTATGCGGCCTGTGCCGTTGCACTCCTGACACATCTCTCCACGTGTGCGATACACAACGTCGGTGTGACGACGCACAATACCGCGAAACTCGTTCTCCGACATGCGAGTGCGCTGCTTGGGCTTCATGGTCGAGCCACGCATCTCATGCCCCAGATTGAACATACGCGCCCACTCCTTCTTGTCACGCACACGACGCGAATACAACAGGACACTGCGATCATCTGGGCTAGACAGATTGATAGGCGTGTCACCCATGGCTTCACGGGCCAACTCCATTAGTCGCGCCTCTAACTCCAGCATCTCTTGTTCGTATTGCTTGCGTATGTCAGCAAGCGTGTCCAGATTGATACGCAGTCCGTTGCGTTCAATTTGTGACAATACGTCGGTCATCTCCAACGACAGCTTTAGTGTCGGCACTAGGCTCATTGTATAGCTCCTCGAATGTCACGCCATAGGCGTCTAGTTGTTTCAGTGCAATCTCTTCCGTAGCAAGCACGTCTGCACGACCGTACTCTTCTATTATCTCCCACGGTATGTCGTAGAACGTCTTGCCCTCCTTGAGATACGGCTCCACAAGGTCCGTCTCCTTTTGGGTGACGTTATACTTTTTTGCAAGAGCAGCAAGTCCAAGAGGCCAACGTCTTGCACGGGCCAAAAGATATTCCGCAACCATCGTATCATAGATGTGTCCCTCGTATGTAAAGCCGCACTCTCGTATCCACGTNAGNTCAAACTTGATGTTGTGGCCCACGAGAACGTCAGCATAGTTCAGTGCCAGTTGAAATCTGTGTGTAGCATTGTGTGTAGGAGGTTCAGTTGAGTGATAATAGCAGTCGTAGTCCACGCCGCTGATCAACCACTTGTATCCGATTGATACCAGCCTGTTGCCAAAGTAAGGCAGGGGCGTGTGTCCACCACCACGCTTCTCGACATGGGTTGTCTCCACGTCAAACGTCAAAACATTCATCAGAAGTACACCCCCTTGTTAATGTCGATCTGTGCGTGGATCATGCCGTGCCAGCCATTCAGTTTGTTTTTTGACACACAGATGTGGCGCACGTCGTTCTCNACCTCGCTTGATCCGGTCTTGCCNATACCAATGATGATGTCAGCNTCACCAGCCTTACCTGTACGCGAGTTGTCCAACATNCTGTANTCAATAAACTGACGGTCGTGTGCCTCGTAGCTTGCCTGACTGACAGCCCACACAAGCATCTTGTTGCGCTTGGCAATCTCTCGTGCGTACACNTAGATAGCTTTCAGTCGCTCNTCCTGACGGTTGAACTCGCCCTTGATGCGGAACTTGTCTAGCTGATCCATAAACATCACGTCAGGCTTGTTCAACTTGGCATACTCGTCCGCCTCTTCAACAGACGTGCCAACCGAATCCATGACTCGTAGATACGGAGCCACCTCTGTCAGATATCTCTGTGCCAACACGGCACGCTGTTGCCGCATCTCTTCGTCCGTCACCTCAAAGAAGGACTGGATAATACGCAGCTTGATGCGATCAGCAGGCTCCTCGTTCGCCCAGTACACAACCTTGACGCCCTGTCGTATGTACGATGCTGCAAGAAAACAACAGAAGGTTGTCTTGCCAACTTCCGGTCGGGCAAACAAGATGCCAAAGTTACCACGGTCGAGACCCGGCACCTCTTCGTGTATCAGATTGAAATCAAAGGGAAAGTCAGGGTCTTCGGCCACGTCGTCAAGCAACTCGTCGAGGTCACTCGCCACTTCTGTGTAGGTTGTCTTGTCCGACATGCGGCCATCATCGACAGCATCAATCAGTCGCTGTAGCTCTCCAAACTCTTCGCTTTCGCCCGTGAAAATTTCGATTGCTTTTTCACCGATAAGACGTGCGCGGTCACGCAGCCAAAAGTTCTGGACCATGTCAATGTGCATGTCTGTATTGTCAGGGTTGCCCGACTCCAGTTGCACAATGATCTCGTGGACCGAATCCCGCGCACTCGACGGCATGGCAGGATTGCGATCATCAAACAAAGCAGCAAGCTCTGTCGATGTCATCGTCGTACCATACTTTGTGTGACTGTACACAATCGTGTCGAAGATATCTCGCATCTCTTTGGTGAACATGTCACGATCAAGAGTGTTTTTTACTTGCGAGAAGAATTCTGCGTTTAGGCAAAAGCCTAGTATTTGTTGGTCAAGCGATACGCTCTTCAATGTATTCGTCCCTTTCGTCATCCATCATGTTTTTCAAGTCGTGTTGCAACACAGCCAAGCTAGTTGGCACAAGAAAATACAGACGCCGCACCATGTCAAGTGCTTTGTCAGTCGCATCCTTGTCGAGTGCAATGAACACGCGCTCGTAATTCTCTAGCCTTTTTATGTGTTCATTCAATAGGTTAGTACCGAGCAGCGCCATGCCAGTGACCTTGTTGCTGATAGCACACGCACTGGCACAGTCCTCGACTACAAAGACCGTGCCGTGATTGCCACACACAAATGGCACCTGTGACTTGCCGTATCGATACCACTTCGGGCGCACATCGTTCAAGGCACGCCCCACCGCATCAACCATGCGCTTACCATCATTGACCATGTACACCACACGATGTCGCTGGAAGTCGTAGCGAATGTCAACGCGACCGGCAAGATACGCATCGTAGGAATTTACACGCCGCACATGCAACTCTGCATCCCTGTTGCGGGACAGACTGACGAACGTGTGCGGTGGCTGAAAGGCGTTGTCAGCAACTTCTTCTGTCGGCTTTGCAAGCTTTCGTACAAGTGCGTGCGTTGCAAACTCTTTTGTCAGCTTGACGCCAGTGCGGCCCTTGACGTTGCAGTCGGCATGGAAGCAGTACCACATGCGTTGCACACCATCGTCCGTGACGCTGAACGTGTTAGATTTGCCACACACAGGACAGTCGGATCGATATTTTGTCAGCGGCTGTATGTCGAGCGACTCGACGTATGTCGTCAGCCATTGCGGTGATTTTGTCACTTTTGTTCTCCCTAATTTTTGTCAACGTAACCCGTACAGATATCTATTGACAAGCAAAATTTTGTCGGCCACTATTAATAACCCCCCTATGGGAGATACCCCATGATAAAGAAAATAGAGAAAATAAATCCCATTGCTAAATCCCTTCGGGATAGGCTCTACAGGAAAAGAGTCATCCAAGACAAGAGAGAAAAGCAACGGGACAAGCTACACAAGAAGGACATACGAGATGGGAAGACCTCACAAGATTCGTGAAGATACAAAGACTTACAACTTGTTGATGACAAAACGTCAGTACGATATTTTGTCAACACATTCACGCACCATGACCAAGGCTGGACTAGAACAGGTCGCAGTTGCTGACCTAATTCGCGAGGCTATAGACATCTACATTGAAGCACTGGAGGACAGCGACTATGACGGTGGAAGTAGTGTGGGTTCTGTTGTTAGTAACAGCCTTGAACAAGTATGATTTTGTCACCGAAAATATCGGGGACTACGAGACGGTGGCAGAGTGTCACTTCGCAGCGACACAAATGTTCTGGGACGATATGCCTACGAACAAGGAAGCTGTGTGCATGAGAGTGGAGGAGTACAAACTTGCAGAGAAAGATTAGAGTGTTTCGCAACCACAAGGGCGAACAACTACTGCCGATTGTGGAGGAGCGGGTAAAGGGACGTTACGAAGTTGTCGCTCCTGTGTCGTCCGTCCGCATTGGGGAGACACGCAAAGATTTTGTCAGGTCAAAGGCTTGTGTGGACTATCCACGATGGGTTGCACTCTTTGTCAGCAAGAGCGAAAGAGAATGTCAGAGATGGCTTGACAGGTACGAGAGGGTGGTGCTAAAACTGTGCATACCGTACGAAGTGCGTTAGACATCGTTTGGTTCTCCTTGGGAAGCAGGGCTGGTTTTCGGACTGGCCCTGTTTCTTTTTGTGTTGACAGTCGTGTTGCATTACCTGTATGGCTAACTTACATATCGTCAAACAAAGGAGATTGACACATGGAAGTAATCGTAAAAGACGAGGACCGCCGACAGCTTCTGAAGGCACACAATGATCTGCGTAGCATCATCGACAACATACACGAGTGTCACGACATTTGGATGTCTGACGTAGGCAAGCTAGAGTATCTGCAACATCTGTTGCATCACACGCTCAAGTTCACTGCACAGGTTGATGATAAGGGTAACAAGATGTGGTATCGTCCCTATGTCTACGCAGAAGAGGTGCCGAGCGATGACTAAGCGGTTTTACATCGACGCTCGGATACAGCCGTTCGACGGCAAGCTATCAATCGACGTTGACGCTGGATCGGAAAAGCAAGCGTGGGAAAAGGTACGCACGATGCTAGGTGATGCGAAATCGTACCAGTTTCAGTTGCGAACTATGCACGTAGTAAATGACATGAGCCACGCGCCGGGAGAGAGGGAGACGAGCGATGACTAGGTTGTATCAACTGGTGATGGACAGCGAAAAGAACCCGCTGTCCAATATCCCCGACGTAAACACCCGGCACATGATTATGCAAGTTCTTGCGTGGATGTGGTGCATTGTGTTTTCGTTCTGGATGGGATCGATTGTCGTGTTCGGCATCAGTGCGCTTGTCCACGCAATTCTGTTGGCTGGCATCTTTATCACGCTGGGTGTCTTCGAGACCGCCAAACGTAGGCCGCAGTATTTCGGTGGACTTGGCAGAGGCAACGGGGGTGAACATGAATAGATACTATGTAGAATGTGTATCACACTATGAAGAACTAAATACCGGACAAAACCGTCAGCGCACGATGTATTTGTATGTCTATGCCTACAGCCCAGAACAGGTAAAAGACATGCTGAAAGAATATGAAATCATCACACTTGACCAGACGGATTAGGAGGTGAACATGAATAAGTTGTGGGACAAGGCGGTGGACTACTATAATACACACGATGACATTGAGATGTTTTTGTTTGCGTGTATCTGGGTCTTTTTAGGCTGGTCTTTGTACCACTTTGTAATCGGATTAATTGGGAGGTTTACATGATTGATAGAACCTATCGCGTAGTATTGACAGTCAAACAGGACTACGAGTTTTTTGTCACCGCAGAAGATGCAGATGGTGCTGTAGAGGAGGCGTGTTGCAAAGAACTAGACGATGGCTTGATGATAAACGACAACTACGAGTGTGAGTGTACAACGGTGGAGGCGCAGTGATGGGTAAAGTCAAGGACTGGCTGATTGAGATGCAAGAGGACGCCACAGAAATGTCACGCGACGAATGGATGACAAAGCACGGCGAATCCGTTATCGAAGTTTACGACGATGTGCATCGTGCCATACAGGGTGACTTGTTTGAGGACGATGGCGGACCATGACAAACAAGGTGACACTACATGACAAACGCGATGACGCTATGGCAAATCGCACGACGCTATCGCGTGATTACAGGTGTAGCAGGTGTGGTGAGCCAGCGATGATAACCACGGGGGGTGCGGGGTATCTGTGCCCCTTTTGTGGTTTGGAGCATTTGAAAAGACAGCACAAAATAGTTATTGACCCCGATAATTGGCGGTGATAGGTTCCCGTTATTGTTTTTAACAACGAAGGGACCGGACCGATGAAAAAGCCAGCCGGCATCGCACCTGCCGATATTGTCTTCTCAGGCGTGAAAAAGCGAATCCACGTAAACCAACACGTCATTCGTGCCAACAAAAAGAACGGGACAAGTGACCCATGTATCACGATTAAAACATCTAAAAAGAATTACTATGCTGACCGTGTAGAGATTGGTGGTGCTTCTACTGTCATTTATTCGCCAGATAAACCTTTGAACTGTGGCGCACGTGTTTGGATTGAAACCGACGCAGTCGTCATGCTGTTTAATTCTGAAAAGGTGGTGGTAGCATGACAAAACGCCCAACCAAATTATCCCAGCCCAAAATGATCAGCAACATAACACACTGTTACCTCGACGCTACGCCAGAACAGATTGCGGGTGGCATGGCTTGGTATGGTAACGCCTACGATGCAGCCTATGAGATTGGTGTTAAATACGATGTGCCAGTGTATATTGTCGTTGCTGTTATTTCTGCGCTGTCTCCAAATAACAAGTGGGTGCGGAATCTTGTCAACGCCGATGCCTTGATCGGTGCGTTTATTCGCGGTGATGGTATAGATTCGGTGAAAGTGTCAACCTATCACAAAATGAAGAACAAAGCTTGGGACATACTAACAACCAAGCCTAATTATGACGGGGCAAAAACCATGCTCAAGGGACAAAAGATAACATCGTTCTTTTGTGACATCATGGGCGAATTCAACGTGACAATCGATGGTCACGCAAGAAACATTGCTTACAATGAGCGGATCGGATTGACCGATGACCGGACCAATATTGGTGTCCGTGAATATCGCGGGCTTCAAGATGCTTACAAGGATGCCGCGCAACAAATCAACATAATGCCCTACCAACTACAGGCTATCACTTGGCGGGTGTGGCGGGATCGGTACGGGATCACGTGACAAACGGGGTGACGCTATAAAAAAATGACGTGACAAACGGGGTGACGCTATATTTTTTGGGGATTGTCTGGATGTTTCCGCTTTTTTCTCTCTTTCGGGGGCGGGGTGACGGGATGATCGGATCGGTGGCGAGTCGCGGGGCTAGCCGGTCACAAATCTTTTTTCAAATTATTTTGGCCCATGGGGTCAACATTTGGAAATTAGCTGTTATAGTGTATCTGTTGTCGGATTGTCCGGCAGCGCAACAACACATGAAAGGGGGCTATTATGCCACTTGATATTGTAACATCCAAGAATCTGGACCACTACGAACACAACCGACTAGATGATTGCAGCCTGTTTACTGAACGGGGCAAAGTGCGGCGGGTGCCGATTGATGCCTTGCTATCCAAGCCTGATTTGACACCCAGCGGGGAAGTGATCCAAGAGATTGTCACACCTAAACGGCTAGATGGCTATTCAGCCTTAATCAACGCCGCCAGCGGGGAACTACTCGACACCCGTCCAATCGGCAAATCTTACAATCTGGTCCCGCATGACCTCTTGTTTGCAAAACAAGCCGATATGCTGTGGGATTCCGAATTGCCCACTGATAACGTGCGGGTCATTGATCGTCTATATGATGGTGGATTAAAAGCACACCGCACCGTATTGTTTGACGATCTCGCAAGTGATGTGGGGAAGCATGGGGACCGTGTACAATGCCGCATGGACATCTTTAACTCTGTCGATATGTCTTGGGCTTTCCAAATATTCAGCGGGGCATATCGTGACCTTTGCCGGAATACTTTGGTATTCGGTGGTGAAAAAGCCTACCACCAACGCAGAAAACACACCCGTAATTTGGCACCGGAAGCAGTCATCAACAAGGCTACAATGGGGCTGGAAGTCTGGCAGAACAACAGGGACCAAATGAATCTTTGGTCCGCTTCCAGTATGTCGCAAAAAGATTTCGCCAACGTCTTAGCCGGTACGATATGCCAGAAAAAGACCGAAGCCGCACAAGCTGGGCAGGGTTCACAAGTGAACGAGACCTTGATGAACAGGCTTTTGCATGGGTTCCAACAGGAACGGCAAGAACTGGGCAGCACTATGTGGGCCGGTTACAATGCTCTCACCGACTGGTCAACACATACCGACAAGGGCTGGACCAACGGCGCGGGGCAGGAGTTTGTTGGACAGAAAAAGACAGCTAAAACCCACAACGTGCAACGTCAGCGTATGGATATGGTCCGCAGCGTGTTAACGTCTCCGGCTTGGCAGTCTTTTGAAAGGGTGGCGGCGTAACGTGGAAGCGATCCTATTAATCTACCGAACCGTGGTGTTAATATTCCTGATCCTTTTAATCACCGCGTTTTTCTCTCTCTGAAGNCCGTTGGCCAGAAAGAACACGACAATGAAAAAGAGTATTCCAGACCACCTCGTTAAGAAGTTTCAATCTGTATGTGACGACATCGAGCAAGCCATACGCATTGATGAACAGCGGCGAATCCTTGCCAGTGTGCGTCGAAACATGGAGGGACCGATCACCGGAAAATTTGGCGATCCGGTACCAGTCGGCATGCAAACTGGAATGCATGGCGAGCCATTGGCGGGCGATAACCCACCGGCAGCGGGCCGCGTGATGACTAGCACCCACCGACGATTACTTGGCTATTTGGAGCAGGGATATATCGCGGTTCCTACTCTTGCGGGGCATCTCAATGTAAAGAAACAGACCGTTTATGATTACCTCGTGACTTTACGAAATCTGGGCTATCCGGTGGAGTCGCGCAATACTGGCAATAATCGTGGTGGTTACTCCAAAATATACAGGCTTGCCAAGTCTGCATAATCTGTGCCATAACGATGGGGCGGGCAGCAGTGCCCGCCTCAACAACCAAAGGAAGGTAGAAACAATGGAACTCACAATTTTCGCACATGCTAAAGACACATCAGAATTCAACCAAGACAATGCTAAAGTCGTCTTTGAAACCACTCACCACAAAACATTCAAGGTTGTTAAACTCAACGGGACCGATCAGTACGGCCATCCAATTAAGGTCAAGGTTTTCATGGACCCAAAACAGCCAGTCAAAAAGGTTGTTAATTACTCATCCGATCATCCCAAACATAAGTAATCGCTTACCCTGCGCGGGGGGCTAATACCGCGCTTCTCCCTTACCTTGCCCCCGTGACAATAGTTGCGGGGGTCTTTTTATGCGCGGGGTCCAGTTAATAGATCACCGGATTGTATTGGCGGGATAATCTGGCGGGCCGGTTGTTCGGGGAATGCTGCGCTTTTTAATCGCAACAGGCCACCCCCATACTTAATCACATGACAAATCAATTTACGCGGGCGGGCGTGTGTCTGCCTGCTATGCCGTTTGATTATGTGGTGGGATGTTTTGCTGGTGTCAGCAGCGGGGCAACCTTGGTTTGGCAAACCTCACCGATATTTATTGGGTCGTGCGCGGGCGCACGCATGGGCCACCAGAGGGGGGTGTATATGGGTATGCAATCCCGACATCAAATGTGTCGAGTATAGTTACCGATATGGCTAAAAACAGTGCTTTGGGGGAGTCAGTGGGGAGTCGGCGGGTACACTGGGGGTATATCCCGGCGGGTTACAAACCCATTGTACTGTTGTGTGTTTAATTTGTCAAGTATTAATTTTTTTTGTTGACATTTGTGTATTACATAGCCATAATAGTTGCGTAGGTTGGTTCGAAATTAGCACATCTCCCCGATTTCGAAACATATTTTGTAAAAAGCGAGCTTGTGGCTACACGAACTCACACCTACACCCTCTCAAAAAAAGAAAGATCGACTATGTACACAGCGATGTTGCTGCTATGTTCTATGTATCAACCTAATGAATGTATGCAAGCCATAGACAACAAGGGTCCGTACCTCACAGAAGAGGCGTGTGAGCAGCGAATTGTCACTATGGTGGAAGATACGCGGCTACTTTTCCCGTATCTAATCCAAAAAGGCTACCGTTGTGAGTACAATGATGGTGAAAGCACGTAAATTATGAACCTTTTACCTCAACCACGCACCAAAAAGCGTGAACTAACCGAAAAACAGACCAAATTCCTAGATATCCTGTTCGAAAACGGTGGTCAGGTGACCAAAGCAGCCGTAGATGCAGGGTATTCTGAGGGATCTGCAGGTTGGTTACGCAAAAACTTGGCTGATGAGATAGTCGAACGCACTAAAGACGTACTCTCTATGAACGCATTTAAGGCCGCTACACGCCTTGTAGACACAATAGACAACCCTGCCCCCGAACGAGGTGATGATCTACGTCTCAAAGCTGCAGAAAGTCTCCTGAACCGCGTAGGAGTCAAACAAGCGGAAACAATCAACCACAATGTAGCAGCGGTTCACGGTGTAGTCCTGTTGCCCCCAAAGAAAGAGGTAGTAATCGATGAAAGGTGATGCTTTAGTGATGCTGGACGGCTCTTTTCTCAACTCGTTGTACAGAGATCGTCAAGAAATAACTGACATGTTGAAGTCAGGCACTCTCAAGGGTAAAGACCGCAGTCAGATGGTTGAAAACTTGTTTGATACGGAAAAGATGATACGCTCCATAGAGGGAAGAGAAAAATCTATGGCTAAAGGCGGAAAAGTTTCTCATGGTCGTCCCGCACAGGGAAGCATGGAGAAGTCCTAAATGCCAACCAAACACGGTGGTAAAGACACAGGCTTAAAAAACCAATACGGTAAGCCGATCTATGAAAAGGACGGAGAAAGATTCTCTGAACGATCAACCACTCTAGAAATAGAGGGGCGATATGTAAATGCTCCTACCATATACGGCCCTGTAAAACTTACACCCAAAGAAGTAGAGGACGGTATATACTCTGGAAATATCCAACCCACCAGCACACACGCCACTGAACGACAAGCAGTCAGAGCAGCCGTGATGAGAAGCAAGAATATGAAGCACCGGGGAAGGCCAGCAAGTGAATCAACCGAAAAAAGTGGGTAGACCAAAGAAAGACCCCAACGCCCCTAAAG
>FUFK010037399.1_pt1 | contig 31924 bp, 27 predicted proteins | sample 1021851 | NCBI WGS metagenome assembly FUFK01 (sample SAMEA51879418, study PRJEB19060) | metagenome | reverse complement strand
TAGACGTTCCGTGTCTTGGCACAAATCGCAAAATGACCGACATTAGCGCCGCTCCCAGCCCCGTGAATTTCCGCCACGCTGCGTTTATGCAAAGCGCCAGCGCGGTCGAGAACGCACCGCCCGATGTCGGTTGGGAGGTCGCGTTTGCGGGCAGATCTAATTCCGGAAAATCCAGCGCAATCAATACTTTAACCGAGCAGGGGAAGCTCGCGCGGACCTCGCGCACGCCTGGGCGCACGCAACTCATCAACTTTTTCGGCCTCAGCGATAGCCAGAGGCTCGTTGACCTGCCGGGCTACGGTTTCGCCAAAGTGCCGCTGGCGGTCAAAAAAAAGTGGAATCAGCAGCTGGAGCGCTACCTGCAATACCGGGAAAGCCTGCGGGGTCTGGTGATGCTCATGGATATCCGGCACCCGCTGACGGATCCGGACAAGCAGATGCTGGGCTGGGCCGTCGCCGCCAGCATGCCGGTGCATATCCTGCTTACCAAAGCGGACAAACTGAAGCGCGGCCCCGCACAAAATACCCTGCTGTCTGTCCGGGGCGAGCTCGCAGCCCATGCCGAGCTGGTCAGCGTGCAGTGTTTTTCGTCTCTGAAGCGTCAGGGTGTCGACGAACTGGGTAAACAGATCAACCGCTGGCTCACCGACGCATCGGTCCTGGACCCACTGCTGGAGTCTCACGAAGCAGACTAAAGCCAGTCAGTGGGCCTCGTCCCAGTTGTCGCCCGTGCCCGCCTCGACGAGCAACGGCACATCAAGCAAACCGACCTCTGACATCAGCTTCCCCACCGTCTCGCACAGCTCATCTACCGCACCCGCCTCGACCTCGAACACCAGCTCATCATGCACCTGCATGATCATCCGCGCGTCGATGGTGGAGCCTGTGAGCCACCCATCAACCGCCAACATGGCCATCTTGATCATATCCGCAGCGGTACCCTGCATAGGCGCATTGATCGCCGTGCGCTCAGCCGCTTGCTGGCGCTGTCGATTCTTGGCGTTGATCTCTGGCAAGTACAGGCGGCGACCCTTTAACGTTTCCACATACCCGGTGTCGTGTGCCAACTCGCGGGTCCGCGCCATGTAATCTGCCACCCCGGGGTACCGGGCAAAGTATAGATCGATGTACTCCTGCGCCTCGTTCCTGCCCAGGCCCAGCTGTTTGGCCAAACCAAAGGCCGACATACCGTAGATCAGACCGAAATTGATCGCCTTCGCTTTGCGCCGCTGGTCCCCGGAGACTTCGCCAATCTCGACCCCGAAAACCTCGGCAGCGGTGGCACTGTGCACGTCCAGCTCATTGGCAAACGCTTTGAGCAATCCCTCGTCCTGCGAGAGGTGCGCCATGATGCGCAGTTCGATCTGTGAGTAATCGGCCGCGACAATTTTGCAGCCAGGTGCGGCGATAAAGGCCTGCCGGATACGCCGACCTTCCTCGGTGCGGATCGGAATGTTCTGAAGGTTGGGATCGGATGAAGACAAGCGGCCGGTCGCCGTGACTGCCTGGTGGTAAGACGTGTGCACTCGACCGGTCCGCGCATCAATCATCTCTGGCAGCTTATCGGTATAGGTTGATTTCAGCTTGCTGAGACCGCGGTATTCCATCAGCACTGCTGGCAGTGGGTAGTCGAGGGCCAGCTCCGCCAGGACGTCCTCTGCCGTTGATGGCGCGCCCTTGGGCGTCTTGCGCAATACCGGTAGCTCCAGCTGGTTGAACAGGATCTCACCGAGTTGCTTGGGAGAACCAAGATTAAACGGCCCGCCCGCCAGATCGTGGGCCTTGGCCTCCAGCGACAGAATGCGCTCTCCTAACTCCTGGCTGTGGGCCGCAAGCGTGTCCCGGCAAACCAGTGCGCCATTTCGTTCAATGCGCGAGAGCACGGGTACCAGCGGCATCTCCAGTTCCCGATAGAGCGTGGACAGCGAGGGCGCCTGATTGAGCTTTTCCGACAGCATTTGGTGCAAACGGAGCGTGACCTCGGCGTCCTCAGCAGCATAAGGCGCGGCCTGTTCTATTGGCACCTGGTTGAAGGTCAGCTNCTTGGCGCCTTTGCCCGCGATATCTTCAAAATGAATGGTCCGCTGACCGAGGTATTTGAGCGCCAGGGTATCGAGGTCGTGTCGGCTCCCCGCGGCATCGAGTATGTAGGACTCCAGCATCGTGTCGTCGTGAATGCCGCGCAGGGTAATACCGTGATTGGCCAGCACGTTGGCATCATATTTGAGATGCTGGCCCACCTTGGCGGTCTCGGCATCTTCCAACAGCGGCTTCAGCGCCTCGAGCACTGCGTCACGACTCAGTTGATCNGGCGCGCCCGGATAATCATGCGCAAGGGGCACATAGGCCGCGGCACCGGGCTCCACCGCAAAGGACACGCCGACCACCTCCGCGACCATGTAATCGAGGCTCGTCGTCTCGGTGTCAAAGGCAAATAGCTCGGCGGCTTCAAGTTTGGCAANCCATTCATCGAAAACTGCCTGNTCCNATACGGTGGTGACCTCAACCGCGGCANCAGCAGGCGCCAACTCTGAAGCCTTCTCTGCACTATCCGCAACGGGCGCATCCTTTCNCGCCGTCCCGGTGGCGGTTGCCCCGCCCCCTTTGAGCAGGGCCTCGAGCCAGGTTTTGAATTCCAGCTCCCGAAACAGTTCAACCAAGGCCTCATCATCCAACGGGCTCGAATCAAGGTCTCCTTCGGCCAACTCCAGATCACAATCGGTCTTGATGGTTGCGAGCTCATAGCTCAGCTCGGCATCGCCCCGGGCACCTTCCAGTTTGGCCGCGAGACTCTTCGCACCCCGGATCGGCAAGTCCGCCACGGCATCGAGCCGCTCATAGATGGCGTCGATCCCACCTAGGTGCTGCAGCAAAGCGGTGGCCGTTTTTTCTCCCACTCCCGCCACACCGGGAATGTTGTCGACTTTGTCGCCCATCAGCGCCAACAGATCAATGATCAGTGTGGGCGGTACGCCGAACTTGTCGACGACACCGTCGTGATCCATGGTCGTGTTGTTCATGGTGTTGATAAGCGTGACATGGTCGTTAACCAGTTGTGCCATGTCCTTATCACCGGTTGAGATCACCACCTCTCGCCCACTGCCCGCGGCTTGCACTGACAGCGTGCCGATGACGTCGTCTGCCTCGACACCCCCAATACAAATCAGCGGCAAGCCCATGGCGCGGATGGTGTCGTGGATCGGCTCGATCTGCTCGCGCAGCTCATCCGGCATGGGCGGGCGATTAGCCTTGTACTCAGGGTATATGTCGTTGCGAAAGGTGGGGCCCTTGGCATCGAATATCACGACGACCTGATCGCCTGCGTAATCGGCCACCAGCTTTCGGATCATGCCGATTACCCCTTTGGCCGCGCCAGTGTTCAGACCCTTGGAGTTCGTAAGTGCGGGCAGGGCGTGATAAGCGCGAAACAGATACGACGATCCGTCCACCAGAATGAGCCGATTTGCCATCAGGTCAGTGCTCCCACACGTACTGCGTAGAGCGTAAGGTTACCCGCATTTTGGGAATGTCGAGCGGTGCACGGAAAAATCCGTGGTAGTCACCGCGGGGGTTAATCAACATGACGTTGGCGCTGTGCTCCATTTGATAGGCGCCCTCGGGCTCGCTGACCTTGCGAAACGGGACATTGAGCCGCTGCGCAAAGCTGAGGATGTCCGCAAACTCCCCCGTGACGCCCAAAAAGTCGGGATGAAAATACGGGACATACTCCGCCAGGCGCTCGGGTGTGTCGCGGNCAGGGTCGACAGACACCATCGCAACACGGGCGTCCCGCGCTTCGGTGTCAGCCAACTGCGCCTTGAGCTCGGCGAGCTCCGCCATCGTGGTCGGACAGATATCGGGGCAGTGGGTGAAACCAAAAAACACCAGCGTCCAGTGGCCAATCAAAACCGCTTGGGTGAATGGCTCGGCGTTGTGATCAACCAACGAAAAGTCGCCCAGCGCTCTAGGGGTATCAAAAATAAACAGCCCGTTGGCCCGGGTTTCCGCTACGCTCATGATGCGCGGCTCGCCAATGCGGTGAATAAAGCTGGCGACCACCACTGTCATGAACAGCAGGACCCCGACGATAGTCAGACGCACGCCGCGCTTCGCAGATTCAGACATCGCGGTTCAGCCCCCCGAGTGCTTCAGCAGAAAGCGGAGATCNGAAATCACGTCTTTGTAGTANAGGTCATCCGAGACCCGCATCATGATCCAGCCTGCGGGATCGACCACGAACCACTGCGCCGAGGATGCCAGTACCTCTGGCACAAGCGTGCTCAGCCTCTCCGAGGACACCGTCAACGCGGTCATACCGACGTGCTCCTGGGCAAGCCACTCGGACAGACTTACACCCGCAACACCCTGCCCTGCCTCAGGTGTGAGGGTGACCGCTGTCGGAGCGGTGTCGCTCAAGACGACCCTGCCAACGCGATTGAAGTCCTTGCCCAGCGCGAGATGGATTTGCCGGGTTTGATACAGCTGCTGCTGACAGATCGCGTCGCAATTCTCACCACGCTGGACGACCAGCAACCGCCACTTTGCTGGTAAGTCCTGCCACAGCGTCTCGGCGACACCCTCATGTTGAAAGACGACATCCGTCACAGAGCGCGGCGGGTCGATCAGCTTTCCATGGTTCGCCGTNCCCACACTGCCCAAGACATCGACATGCCCCTGCTCCACTGCCCACCACAGCGCGGTCGCCCCGAGCATCATGCTGAGCGGAATGCCGGCGATCAGAATCAGCACCAGCCGGGCGCGGCGACGCTGCGATGGCATAGCGGCGTCAGTCATGGGCGCGACCCCCTGCTGAAAAGGGACCGTAGGTTGGTCAGGCGCAACAGCCCAATGATCACGAGCACGGCCGCCATCGCAAACCACTGCATCGCGTAGCCAATATGCTTTGAGGGCGACTGATTGACGACCGTCCATTCCGCCACCAGTGCATGGGGTGAGTCCGGCTGAATTCGGACCTCATAGGGAAACACGGCGCGGCCCGACAGGGCTTCGAGGGAACGCTGCCAGTTATCCCAGTAAAGCGTCTGCACCGTCGCCGGCAACGTCGCGGGTGGCTCGGGCTTTTGCATCATTAAAGGCGCACCACTCGGCACATAAATCCGTCCCTCTAACTCGACAGGCCCTGTCGGGAGCGTGGGGGTTGGCGTCGTTCTGCGGGAAGGGTCTCCAGCTAGCCAGCCTAAATTAACCGGGATGAGGCCGGCGTCCGATTCGGCGAGCGCGATGACGTGATACCCGGCCCGGCCGTGGTGCAGACGGTTGTCGAGCAACAAGTAATGGTCCGCCGAAAAAGATGCCTGCCACCGCACCTGACGGTCAGCGAGTGCCGCAGCGGCTTCGGTGGAGGGCGCGTCGGACAAGAGCACCTCGGGTGCCATTGCCGGCATGGCCGCGCGGGCTTCCCAGCGAGCCGCCAGCGCAGACTTTTCGCCCGCACGGCCCAACTGCCACGACCCAAGGTTCACCAACAGCGCAAACAGGACCAGGCCGGCCAGCACGGCGCGCACATCACCGCTAATACGGAGCGGGCCCAGGCTTCGGTTAAACTGCACCGCTTTCAGACTCATGTTTCATCCGCTTTCCCACTATTTGCAAGGCGGAGCCAAAAGGATTGCCATCATGCTCAAGACCCTCATCGTGCTGCTCATGATAGCGCTTGTCGCCAGTCTCGCCTCGGGTCTGGTGTTTCTGATGTCTGACCAAGGCAACCCGGATAAAAAGCGATTATTCACCTCACTGGGCGTTCGCCTTGGCCTTGGTGCCTGCCTGATTCTGGTGATTCTCTACGGCGTCATGACGGGCCAGCTGGGACAACAAAACCCGTGGGATCCGGGCCCAAGTAATACTGAAGAGGCTGCATTACAAGACTAGTCCTGTGGTTTGAGCAATCTAACTCTACCCGCGATAGGCTCAGCGCCTGCTTGTTAAGACGCAATGAGGCCACTACCCCAGCGCACTTAATTGCAGCACGTGCGCTATCAACGCTATCTGTTCAAGTTCCGCACGCTGAGTGCTCATTATTTCAGTACTCGTAAGATTTAAGCATCCGCTTTAGTTAAGCCGCCTTTGTCACCATGCATTTCATGTCCGAAATCGGCGGCAACGAAAAGGGGCGCCGCAGCGCCCCTCTGAGTGCCCTGCTTCGATTACAGGATGTAGACGAACAGGAACAGAAACACCCACACCACATCGACGAAATGCCAATACCAGCTCGACGCCTCAAAACCAAAGTGGTCAGTTGCGGTGAAGTGCTCTCTCCTCACGGAGCGGACCAGCTGGATCAGCAACATGGTCATGCCCATCGCCACATGGAAACCATGGAATCCGGTCAGCATAAAAAAGGTGGAACCATAAATGCCAGAGTTCAGCGTCAGCCCATACAGCACATACGCTTCATAATATTCCGCTGCCTGCAGGCCGAGGAAAATTAGCGCGAGGCCAACGGTAATGCCGAGCCAGCGATTAAACTTTTTGCGGTTACCGGCCAGAATCGCGGTGTGCGCGACATGCACCGTCGCACTCGATGACAACAGAATCAGCGTGTTCCACATTGGCAGCCAGGCGTACCAGGCGTGGGCGTCAGCCGGCGCCATGGATTTCTCCTGAGAGACAAATGCACCGTTATTGGCAATCACTTGCGAGTCGACACCACCCACGATCTCCTGAGGTGTTGTCATCGGAGGCCACGCAAATTCAAAGCCGGGCCACAACAGCCCGTTCATCCGACCACCCTCTCCTTCGCCCGCGAGCCAGGGGCCCACAAACTGCCTAACGTAAAGCAACGCGCCGAAGAATGCGGCGAAAAACATCACCTCCGAGAAGATGAACCAGAACATTCCCAGCACGTAGCTCTGGTGGAGCTGGCTGCTGTTCATACCGGCTAGGTTTTCCCGGATCGCGGTGCCAAACCAGCTGGCGAGAGTAAAAATGAAAAACACCAGACCAGCAGTGAGCACCCACACCGAGGTGCTGGACTCCTCGGCACCGCCGAAGGTCATGTCGTTCAGCACCATGGCCGCACCAAACACCGACAAGATCAGGCCGATGGTGGCTCTGACTGCCAGGCTCGAGGACTCGGGCACGTAATATTTTTCGTGACCGGCTGAGGCTGATGATGGATTGGCCATGTTTCTCTCCTCGACCAGACGCTAGCGCGAGGCTAACCCGTCGGTCACCGTTCCGGTGACATCGAATATTGTGTATGAAAGTGTGATGGTATGAATATCTGCGGGCAGATCCTNATCCACGATGAACTGCAGCGGCATCTCTGCGCCCGATTGACCTTCGAGCATCTGCTGGTCAAAGCAGAAGCATTCGGTTTTATGGAAGTAGGCCGCAGCGCGACTGGGCGAAATACTGGGGATGGCCTGGGCCACCATATCGGCGTCGGTCGGGTTCAANGCATGGAAGACCACGCCNTNTGCCGNACCCGGATTGACCCGCATCATGCGTGTGTCGGGGGTAAAGGACCACGGCATACCATCGTTGTTGANCGCCACAAACTGCACCGTGACCTCGCGGCTCTCNTCGACTGCCGCCGGGACGGCTGTGTAGGCCTGGCTGGACGTCTTGCCATTGATGCCAAGCGCGTCACAGAGCACGTTATATAGCGGCACCATGACAACGAAGACGAAGGCGAACATGGCGACCGCAACCGTCACCAGTTTCAATGCTGTGTCGATGGCCGGCACGCGGCTAAACCGCAGACTGCTCATCTCATTCCCCTGTCTCGTCCAGTGTCCCGCTAGATCGTGCCCGCGGGCTTGGGCACCGCCGGCGGCTCTTCAAAGGTGTGATACGGCGCGGGCGTGGGTACCGTCCATTCAAGNCCCTCTGCACCGTCCCAAACTTTTTCATCACTCACAGGCTTGCCCGCCACGATGGTCGCGATCACGTTGTAAAGGAACAGCAGCTGAGACGCGCCGTAAATAAAGGCACCGATCGACGACATCATATTGAAGTCGGCAAACTGCAGCGCATAGTCCGGAATGCGCCTTGGCATTCCCGCAAGCCCCACAAAATGCTGGGGGAAGAACGTGATGTTGAAACCAATGAATGAGATCCAGAAATGGGTCTTGCCCATGGCTTCGTTGTACATCCGGCCACACCACTTNGGCAGCCAGTAGTAAACCGCTGCTGTCATGGAGAACACCGCACCCGCCACCATCACATAGTGGAAGTGGGCCACCACAAAATAGGTGTCGTGGTACTGGAAGTCAGCGGGCGCTATCGACAGCATCAAGCCGGTAAAGCCACCCAAAGTGAACAGAATCAGAAAACCGATGCAAAACAGCATGGGGGTCTCAAAACTCAACGCGCCGCGCCACATTGTCGAGATCCAGTTAAAGACCTTCACGCCGGTCGGTACTGCAATGAGCATGGTGGCATACATAAAGAACAGCTCACCTGCGATCGGCATACCCACCGTGTACATGTGGTGAGCCCAGACAATGAACGAGAGGAACGCAATAGACGCCGTGGCGTAGACCATTGAGGCGTAGCCAAACAGTGGCTTTCTGGAAAACGCGGGAATGATCTGGGACACCACGCCAAAAGCCGGCAGGATGATGATGTACACCTCGGGGTGGCCGAAAAACCAGAAAATGTGCTGGAACAATACGGGATCACCGCCGCCAGCAGCGCTGAAGAAACTGGTCCCGAAGTGGATGTCCATCAACATCATCGTAACGGCGCCGGCCAAGACCGGCATGACGGCAACCAGCAAGAATGCGGTGATCAACCAGGTCCACACGAACAGGGGCATCTTCATGTAGGTCATGCCCGGTGCGCGCATGTTCATCACTGTCGCGATGATGTTGATCGAGCCCATGATGGAGGAAACGCCCAGAATATGGATCGCAAAAATAAAGAAGGTGACCGAGGGCGCCGCGTAAGTCGTCGATAGCGGCGCGTAGAAGGTCCAGCCGAAGGCCGGTGCACCGCCCTCCATAAAAAGCGTTGACGCCAGCATCAGGAAGGCCGGCGGCAGAATCCAGAAGCTCCAGTTGTTCATGCGGGGCAGCGCCATATCTGGCGCACCGATCATCATCGGGATCAGCCAGTTCGCCAGTCCGACGAAGGACGGCATGATGGCGCCGAATACCATCACCAGACCGTGCAATGTTGTCATCTGGTTAAAGAAGCCGGGCTCGACCAGCTGCATGCCGGGCTGGAATAACTCCGCGCGAATGACCATCGCGAAGAACCCACCGAGCAAAAACATGGCGAAAGAGAACCACAGGTACATCGTGCCGATGTCCTTGTGGTTAGTGGTAAACAGCCAGCGCGAAATGCCCTGAGCCGGTCCGTGATGATGTTCACCCATGGTCTTTTCCCCTTAACCGTTCTTCATGCCGTTGACGTCACCGGGCTGGACGACATCGCCCGTGTTGTTCCCGAATGCGTTGCGCTGGTAGGTCAGCACCGCGGCCATTTCGACATCGTTGAGCTGACCGCCAAAGGCCTGCATCGCTGTTCCCGACACGCCTTTGGCGACCACTGCCATATGATTGGAAAGGTCGCCCATCACGACGGCACTGCCCGCAATGGCGTTACCGATACCGCCCTGACCCTGCGCCCCATGACAGGCCAGACAGGCGCTGTCGTAAACCGCTTTACCCTGGTCCATCAGGTCGTCCACCGACAGGGTTTGCATCGCCAGCTGGGTCTGCGCCGCCGCCGCACCGCGCTTGGCGGCCATCCAGGCGTCAAATTCGTCTCTCGACACGGCATGCACTTCGACGGGCATAAAGCCGTGNTAGGCGCCGCAAAGCTCCGTACACTGACCGCGATAGATGCCCTCTTCCGGTACCCGCGTCCAGGCTTCGTTGATGAACCCCGGGATCGCGTCGCGCTTCACCGCGATTTCCGGCACCCACCAGGAGTGAATGACATCATTNGCAGTGACCAGAAACCGCACCTTGGTATTGGTCGGGATCACCAGCGGCTCGTCGACTTCCAGTAGGTAGTTATCCCCCTTTTTGTCGGTGTTGTAGATCTCTTCCTGGGACGTCGCGAGATTAGAGAAGAAAGCCACCGGCTCGCCGGATTCCAAGAGGTACTCGTACTTCCATTTCCACTGGTACCCAGTAATCAGAATGTCCAGCTCGGCTTCGTCATTGTCGTAGACCTCGAGCAAGGTCGATGTTGCCGGCACCGCCATCGCGATCAGGATCAAAAAGGGGACCACCGTCCAAGCGACCTCAACCTTCGTGCTCTCGTGGAATTGAGATGCCTGATGCCCCTTTGATTTGCGGTGGGCGTAGATGGAGTAGAACATGACAGCGAACACCGCGACGCCAATCACAACGCAGATCCACATGATCAGCATGTGGAGCTCANAAATATCTGCGCCGATCTCGGTCACCCCGGGCGACATNTTGACCTGNTTTTGGGCCGCANCCAGCGGCGACAAAAATGCCAAGACCGCTCCTGAGAACACTCTCCCCATCGCGTGTGTACTCCGTCTGTTTTTGTGGCGTAGGACCCCAAGCCACTGAGGGGGCCGAAAAGCGCCGGGATTATAGCGAAGTTGCTGAAAAATACATGGACAAAAGCNCGCNGTCCGCCAGCGGGGCGTATGTTCAGCGGGCGGCATTATGAATGCCAATGTTTTCTATTAAATTCCTCACATAAATTAAGGTTATGTTAGGGGCGCAGGCTTGGCTTACTCGTCCAGTAAACGCACCGCCTCTGCCTCTGTCTCGACGCGCCGGGCGGCCGCTCGGGTGACACGGGTTGCCGGCATGGTGGCACCGGCATCGGGTCGCGCCTCGACGAAGCCGCAGGCGATGCATCGGCGCTCATCGGTACTATCGTCGATCACCATGCGATCCATTTCTTGGCAGCTGGGGCACACCGCACCCGCCACAAATCGCGGCCGCTGTTTGGGTTCAGAACCAGAATCCGACATACTCGCTCCGCGGCATCCTCTACACAGCCCAACGTTTTCGAANAACATCAAAACATTATTTTAACAACCTTGGCGCATGCCACAGACCGCCGCCCACCGCATGGCGGGCAGCGCCACCTGAAGCCAGCAGGAGAGACAGCTTGAGCACCATCGATTTTAGAGGCGATAGCAATATCCGCNAAGGACTGGGTATTACTCCTGTACTNGGCGAGCGCGTGATGATCGACCCCTCCGCTGTCGTCATGGGTGATGTCGCGCTGGGTGATGATGTTAGCGTGTGGCCCCATGCGGCGATGCGCGGCGATGTGCAGGTCATTCGGATCGGTGCACGCACCAACATTCAGGACGGCACCGTCCTGCATGTGACCCATGATGGCCCCTATAACCCGGGGGGCTTCCCGCTGCACATTGGCGAAGACGTGACCGTTGGGCACCGCGCGCTACTGCATGGCTGCACTGTCGGGAACCGTGTGCTGGTCGGCATGGGCGCCATCATTATGGACGCCGTGGTGGTAGAGGACGATGTGATGATAGCCGCCGGCGCGCTGGTGACACCGGGCAAAAGGCTACGTAGCGGTTATCTTTATGCGGGCAGCCCCGCCCGCGAGGTCCGCGCGCTGACGGAGAACGAGATCACATTCCTCCCCTACAGCGCAGCGGGCTATACCTCCCTAAAGCAGCGTTATCTCGACGGCAACGCCTGATNGAAAGGCCTTACTGCTGTCGCAAATCGGCGATCACCAGTTGTGTATTGGGATACTCACCGAGCCACAAATAAAAACTCTCGGCTGCCTGCTCAACGAGCATCCCCAAGCCGTCTCTGGCATCACGTGCACCCTGCTCTACCGCCCAGCGCATGAACGGTGTCGGCCCCTTGCCATAGGCCATGTCATAGCAGCAGCACCCTTCGGCCAATACCGTCTCGCTGGGAAGGGCGGGCATGTCGTTAGAGAGTCCCGTGCTGGTGCCATTGATGATCACATCCCAAGGCGCCCCCGCCGCCTGCTCATAACCACCGCCCGATACGGGTATGGGCTGCGCCGCCCACTCTGCCACCAGCGCCTCCGCGCGCTCTGCGGTGCGATTCGCGATGACCAAGGCGGCGGGGCTGGCATCGAGTAATGACGGGATAACGCCCTTAACCGCGCCCCCGGCACCCAGCACCAAAATGCGCGCACCTTCCAAAATCCAGCCGGCGTTCGCCGTGACATCGATCAGCAAGCCTTTCCCATCGGTATTGTCTGCGTGGATCCCGCCCGCCTCATTTGCAGTCAGAAAATTGGCCGCACCCGTCAGCCGTGCCCTGTCCGATACCGTGTCAGCCATATCGAAGGCGCGAGTTTTAAAAGGTAAGGTGACGTTAAGGCCGTGACCCTCTGCGTTAAAGAAGGCTGATACCCAGCCCTCAAAGTCATCCACTCCGACCCGCTCGGCGCGATAGTCGATCTGCCTTCTGCCCTGTCGCGCGAAAGCCGCATGAATGCGCGGCGAGAGACTGTGCTCAACCGGATTGCCCACCACGGCGAAGCGCCCTGAAATCAGTTGATCATCGGTCATCGCTTGAGCGCTTTTCTATCAAGAGCATCAGCATCAACAGGCCCGGCTAAGAAAGGCCCGGCCACCATCAGCTGGCTGTCGCACCCGCGTCGACCCCCAACCAGTCGCGCGGCCGCAAAAAGTCTGTCATAAGCGCCGCCTCGGGCGTCCCCTCCTCAGGCGTGTGCCCATACTCCCAGCGCACGAGGGGCGGCAGCGACATCAATATGGCCTCTGTGCGGCCATTGGTTTGCAAGCCAAACAGGGTGCCACGGTCGTGGACGAGGTTGAACTCCACGTAGCGCCCCCGTCGGTACAGCTGCCATTGGCGCTGCGGCTCCGTCCAGGGCGTGTCCATGCGCCGCTCCAATATGGGCGCATAGGCCTTGAGAAACCCGTCTCCCACGCTGCGCATGAACGAGAACGTCTCGTCAAAACCCCACTCATTGAGGTCGTCATAAAAAAGCCCGCCCACGCCGCGCGGCTCCTGGCGGTGGGGCAGATAGAAATAGTCGTCACACCATTTCTTTAGGCGAGGGTAAACATCCTCACCAAAGGGGTCGCAAGCGGCTTTCGCCGTGGCGTGCCAATGGACGGCGTCTTCTTCATAACCATAGTAAGGGGTCAGGTCGAATCCACCACCCATCCACCAAACTGGCTCTTCGCCAGGTTTCTCAGCCATGAACATGCGTACATTGGCGTGGGACGTCGGCGCATGCGGGTTGCGAGGGTGGATGACCAGAGAAACCCCCATGGCCCGAAAACTGCGCCCTGCGAGTTCCGGACGGTGCTGGGTAGCTGATGCCGGCATGCCCGCGCCCACCACGTGAGAAAAGTTCACGCCGCCTTTTTCGATGACATCACCCTCGGCCAAAACCCGGCTGATGCCGCCGCCACCCTCAGGTCGATCCCACGACTCGGTGGCGAAAGTTGCGCTGCCATCGATGGCCTCGAGTCCCCCGCAGATCTGATCCTGAAGTGATGTCAGGTAGGCCTCTACTGCCTCCGCATCCATGGACTGCTCCTTATTTTCTCTTTACCCGCGGATGACCGATCCATCTGCTACACGACGTATTGTTGATGGTTTGCCGGTCGGGTCAATAGCGCCCGGCATTGCCGGAAGTGTCATACCGAAATACCTCCGAAGCTCCCAGATGCTGTGCGGTGGCGGCAGCCCAGCGGGATTTGCGCTGGTCGAGACTAATGGCCCGCCAAATGCCGCACACAGCGTAGCCAAGGCAGGTGATGACGTCACCCGAATCGCCACCTCGTCGCTATCGCCCGTTATCCAGGATGGGAAAAACCCTTTGTGGGGCACCAGCCAGGTATTGGGCCCGGGCCAGGATGCCAGCATCGTCTCACGCTGCTCGGATGACAGGTCACTGAGCACATCAGCGAACACATCACTGCTCGCACCAACCACAATCAGGCCCTTGCTGACCTCGCGCTGCTTCATAGCCAAAAGGTCCAGCACCGCGCCTTCATCGAAGGGATCACAGCTCAGTCCCCACACGCCCTCTGCCGGACACGCCACCACCCCGCCCGCCCAGAGCGACTCCGCCAACTGGGGCGCTCGCCAGCGAGAGTGCAGCTCAGGTCCCAAATTCATCGCAATGCCAGCGCCGTGTAAAAGACAGGCCCGCACCTTACCCCAGACGCCAGCGCCGCCGCACCATCGGGTACCACCAATACAGCAAGCGCACAGGTGACGATAAGTCGCCGGGCCACGGGTCGGCCCGACCCGTTCCAGTCGAGAAGGCCACCCATGCAGATCGCAATCCATTTGCTCACTTCCACAGCATTCATTCCATTGTGCACTGCCCGCCTCATCTGCCAACAGAGACTTGGCATCGCGGTATAATCTCAGTGTGTGGCGTTGATTCGGGCAGAGCAAGACCAAATCCGAACACTTTTCTCCACTACACATCCGCATTGGCACTGGAAGCGCGGCACATGGCCCTACTCCCTATTCTTGAGTTTCCCGACCCGCGACTGCGCACGCGCGCAGTACCTGTTGTCGCGGTCGATGCAAGAATTCAACAGCTTGTCGATGACATGTTCGAGACCATGTATGCGGCGCCCGGCATAGGCCTGGCGGCCAGTCAGGTCGATGTCCACGAGCGCGTGATTGTCATGGATCTCAGTGAGGATCATTCGGATCCCAGAGTCTTTATTAACCCCGAGATCACCGTCATCGATGAGACGCTGGGTTCCTATGATGAGGGCTGTTTGTCTGTGCCCGGATTCTACGAGACCGTTGAGCGGCCCCAGATTGTTGAGGTCACGGCACTCGACCGCGACGGCGCCGAATTCACAGAGCGACTCGATGGCCTCATAGGTATCTGTCTGCAGCACGAGATAGACCATCTTGAAGGCAAACTGTTCGTCGATTACCTGTCACCGCTGAAGCGACAACGCATTCGCAGCAAGCTCGTCAAAGAACAAAAACGCCGCGCCTGATCGATGTCGATACCGCTCAAAGTGGTTTTCGCGGGCACCCCGGACTTCGCCGCCCGACATCTTCAGGGTCTGATTGATTCACCCCACCGGATCGTTGCGGTGATGAGCCAGCCCGATCGGCCCTCGGGCCGAGGAAAACGCCTGCAACCCTCCCCAGTCAAGGCGGTGGCACTCGACGCAGAACTGCCTATCTGGCAACCAGCGTCACTGAAAAACGCTGACAGCGAGGCCACCCTGTCGCATTACCACGCCGACATTCTGGTGGTTGTGGCCTATGGGCTGATTCTGCCCGCCGCCATATTGGATATCCCGCGGCTGGGTTGCCTCAATGTTCACGCCTCCTTATTACCCCGGTGGCGCGGTGCCGCACCGGTCCAGCGCGCGATCGAAGCGGGAGATACCGAGACGGGCGTCAGTATTATGGCGATGGAGCCCGGCCTGGATACCGGCCCCGTGCTCCTCACCCGAACGCTGCCCATCAGCACCGACCACTCCAGCGGAACGCTGCTTGATGATCTTGCTCAACTCGGTGTCACCGCACTGGTCGACAGTCTTGAGAACATTCACAACCTATTAGCCACCGCCGCGCCACAGGATGACAGTCAGGCCACCTACGCCCATAAGATCTCCAAGCAGGAGGGTGCGCTCGATTGGTCAGCAGCCGCAGCCGTGCTGGCGCGGCGAGTGCGAGCGTTTCATCCGGCGCCCGGCTGTTACACCCACCTTGGCGGCGACAGACTCAAGGTGTTATCCGCTCATGCCGTCGATGAACCTCACGAAGGGAACTCAGGCGAGATCATCGCAGCCGAGGAGGCCGGTATTCGGGTGAGCTGCGGTGAGGGACAACTGGTCATCACCGAGGCGCAGCTCCCTGGGGCGAAGGCACAGTCTGTGGCCACCCTCCTGCGCGGTCATCAGGCACTATTTCAACCCGGGCAGCGCCTCGGCGACGCTAACCTAGGCTGATCGTGTCCTCGCCCCGGGCCGTTGCGGCGGACATCATTGGTCGGGTAATCGCCGGGCAGTCATTAAACCGGCTCTTGCCGGAAGCACTCGATGCGGTAGCCACCAAGCAGCGGGCACTTTGCCAGGAGTTGGTGTACGGCACGCTACGGGAATGGCACTGCCTCGAAGCAGTCTGCCTCAGCTTTCTCGCCAAGCCGCTGCGACGAAAAGACCAGGACATCATGGCCCTGCTGTGTATTGGGCTTTATGAGCTTGAGCACCTGAGCACCCCCGCCCACGCGGTCGTTTCAGAGACCGTCAACGCCACCCGGGCACTTAAGAAGCCCTGGGCCAAAGGGGTGGTGAATGGCGTGCTGCGCGCATACCAACGTCAGGAGGGTGTCGCCGCCGAGGCGCTGTCGCCAGCGGCACAGCGGGCACTGCCTGCCTGGCTGCACGCCGCGCTGAGCACTCAGTATGACGACGCCGCAGAGCAGATCGCCTTTGCTGCTCGCCATCGACCGCCCATGACCTTGAGGGTCAACCAACTTAAAAGCACCCGGGATGACTACCTGCACTCGCTGACAGAAGCAGAGATAGAGGCAACACCCTGCGCCGTTTCAGACGACGGTGTCGTGCTCCGTCGACCGGTCGATGTGGGATCGTTGCCCGGCTTTATCGAGGGTGTCGCCAGCGTTCAGGATAGCGCGGCCCAACTGGTCGCGCGCCTCTTGGACCCGCAGGCCGGTGAGCGGATTCTCGATGCGTGTTCGGCACCGGGGGGTAAAGCCTGTCATCTGCTCGAGCTCCAGCCCGCCATTGAGGAGCTGGTCGCACTGGACATCAGCGAGCCCCGATTACAGCGCGTCATTGAAAATACCGAGCGGCTGGATCTTCAACTGACCCCGCTCGTAGCCGACGCCAGCGCGCTACCGGACACGCTTCTGGCCACACCCTTCGATGCCATTCTGGCCGACGTGCCCTGCTCTGCCACCGGCGTCATGAGACGCAACCCGGATATCAAAATCCTCAGAGAGCCAGACGACATCGCGGGTTTTGCCGGCCAACAACTGGCTATATTGGCTGGGCTCTGGCCGGCCCTGAAGCCGGGAGGTCGATTGCTTTATGTCACCTGCTCGGTGTTGGCCGCAGAAAACGACGAGGTCGTCGACCGGTTCGCCGCCCAACACGGTGCGCAGATTGACGCGCTAACACTTGGCACCGGGATGCCGCGCCAGCGTGGCTGGCAGACCTTGCCGGATCAGCATGGTGGCGACGGGCTGTATTTTGCGTTGTTGCGCAAAACCACCGAGTAGCACCGCAAGCCCCTCCACCAACGTAAGTAATCCACATGGCGTGGCGGGTTTCACTTGGTTTAAGGTGTTCCCGGGTCGTTGGGAGGGTCCAGAGGGCGGTGAAGATCATTATCCTCGGAGCGGGGCAAGTCGGCGGCACGCTGGCTGAACACCTCGCCGATGAGCAAAACGACATCACAGTCGTCGACGAGCGCGCCGCCACCCTGAAGCGACTTCAGGANCGNCTGGATATCCGGACGGTGTTGGGCAACGGGGCTCACCCCTCCGCATTACTGAACGCGGGCGCAGAAGACGCCGACATGCTGATTGCGGTCACCGACAGTGATGAGATCAACATGCTGGCCTGCTCGGTGGCTTTCACGTTATACAGAACGCCCACCAAGATCAGCCGCGTGCGCTCCGCAGACTACCTCGCCAAACATCAGGCGCTGTTTGAATCGGGTTCGATTCCGGTCGACGTCATCATCGGCCCCGAGCAGCTCGTGACAAAAAATATCGAGCAGCTCATCGCCAACCCCGGCTCACTGCAGGTGCTCGATTTTGCCGAGGGCCGCATTCGGCTGGTTGCGGTGAAAGCGGTCGCAGGCGGGCCCATTGTCGGGCGGGAACTGCAGGAGATTCGCGAGCACATGCCTCGGGTGGACACCCGGGTCGCGGCGATTTTCAGGCGCGGCGGTGAGCCCATCATTCCCGAGGGTGGGACGGTGGTCGAGCCTGACGACGAAGTGTTTTTTATTGCCGCCAGGGAACATATCCGCGATGTGACGTCCGAGCTTCGCGAGGTGGATAAGCCCTACAAACGGATCATGATTGCAGGGGGCGGCAACATCGGCGCCACACTCGCAAAGCGTCTCGAAAAGGACTATCAGGTCAAAGTCATCGAGCGCTCCTATGACCGATGCCGGGTGCTGTCAGACATACTGGAAAGCAGCATCGTATTGCACGGTAGCGGCAATGAACCGCTGCTGCTCCAACAGGAAAATATCGAAAATACCGACGTCTTTTGCGCACTCACGGATAACGACGAATCCAACATCATGATGTCCATGTTGGCGAAACGGCTTGGCGCGAAAAAGGCGATCACACTGATCACCAACTCAGCCTATGCGGACTTGATTGGCGAGGAAATCGACATCGCCATCTCACCGCAGCAAATCACTATTAGCAGCCTGCTCATGCATGTTCGACGCGGTGACATCAGCGCCGTGCACTCGCTGCGCCGCGGTGCCGCTGAGGCCATCGAAGTGACAGCGCATGGGGACTCACGATCATCCAAGGTCGTAGGACGAAGACTGGATGGATTGAACCTCCCCTCTAGTGTGACCGTCGGGGCCATCCTGCGCGGAGACGCCGTGCTGATAGCGCATGATCATGTGGTGATCGAAGCCGATGACCACGTCATTCTTTTCTTGACCGACCGCACGCAGATTTCTGCAGTCGAAAAATTGTTTGCGGTGGGATTCGGCTTCATCTGATGCAATTCGCCATGGCGTTCAAGATCATCGGCGTCTTGCTGATCCTGTTCAGCACCGCGATGTTGCCATCGCTGCTCCTGTCGCTGATCGCCAAAGATGGTATCGAGTCCGCATTTGCCACAGGGCTCGCCACCACGCTGTTTGCCGGCGTTATGCTGTGGCTGCCGACGCGGCACCTGAGTCGCGATCTGAATATCCGCGACGGGTTCATGGTCACCGCGCTGTTTTGGGTTGTGCTGGGTTTGTTCGGCGCCATACCGCTGTGGCTTGCCCCCGATCTCGCCCTGACCCCCGTCGGCGCAATTTTTGAATCGATCTCGGGCCTCACCACCACCGGCGCAACGGTGATTACCGGCCTCGACAAATTGCCACAGTCGTTACTGTTCTACCGGCAACTACTGCAGTGGCTGGGTGGCATCGGTATTATTGTACTGGCCGTGGCGATCCTGCCCATGCTTGGCATCGGCGGCATGCAGCTATATCGGGCTGAGAGCGCCGGCCCCTCCAAAGATCGCAAACTGACACCGCGTATCACCAGCACCGCCAAGGCCCTGTTCGGGATCTACTTGCTGTTAACCATTGCCTGCGCGGCGAGTTATTTCGCTGCGGGTATGTCGATGTTCCATGCNATCTGCCACGCTTTTTCCACAGTGGCGATTGGCGGCTTCTCCACCCATGACGCCAGTCTGGGGCACTACGAGCAGAACCGTGTGCTGCTGGTGAGCTCGGTATTCATGCTGCTGTCTGCCATCAACTTTGGGCTGCACTTCATTGCGCTTCAGCGCCGCAACCTGCGCGTCTATGCTCGTGACTCCGAAACGGCATTTTTTATCACCGTGATTGCATCTGCGACGATCGTGGTCTGTTGCCTGTTGCTGACGACCGAAACCCTTAATTTCGAAGATAGTGTGATTCACGGGCTCTTCCAGACTATCTCTATCGCCACCACAACCGGATTCACCACCCAGGATTTTTCGGTCTGGCCGCTGTTTNTGCCGATACTGCTGTTAATTCTGAGTTTTATGGGTGGCTGTGTGGGCTCCACCGGCGGCGGCATGAAGGCCATGCGCATTTTGCTCATCTTCCGCCAGGGTGTGCGGGAGCTGCGCCAGCTGCTCCACCCCAACGCGGTNATCCCCCTTAAGCTGGATGCTAGACGGGTACAAACNGAAGTAATCAGCGCCGTCTGGAGTTTCTTTGCGGTATATATGTTCTGCTTTGTGCTGATCTGGCTGGCCTTGCTGGCAACCAACCTAGACTTTGTCTCCGCTTTCTCCGCCGTGGTGGCCACGATGAACAATCTCGGGCCGGGGCTCGGCGAAGTGGCCAAACACTATGGTGCTGTCAGCGAACCGGGCAAGCTGACTCTTTGCCTCGCCATGCTCATGGGCCGGCTGGAGGTCTTTACCCTGCTGGTATTGCTGACGCCCGCGTTCTGGCGGCATTGATCTCATGTTGCTAACGCTGAGCTATTTTTTATATCTCGAATAATTTGCTTCGCAGTGAGCTTGCGCAGGAGCGTGGCTATTTAGCCCCGCGCGCTTGTTGAATAACCTCATAGGCGGCTGTGATTTCCTGGGCCCGTTCAGTGGCGACCCGGAGTAATTCATCGGGGACGCCCTCGGCGATGAGCTTGTCTGGGTGGTTCTCACTCATCAGCTTGCGATAGCGCCGCTTGATCTCCGCGTCCGAAGCGTCAGCCTTCAGACCCAGTGCGGCATAGGCGGTGTTCAGCTCCGTCTCGGCAGAGCGGGGGCGATAACCCCCTCCCGCACTCGATTGCTGATAGCTTCGCTTCTGGAACTGGGCCTGCGCGTTGACCATGGAGATCAGCTGGTCCACCTCACGCCGCGGCAAGCCCAGCAACTCCGATAATCGGTATAACGCGCCGCGCTCAGTCTCCGAGAAAGTGCCATCGGCCAGTGCAATACCGATCAAAAAAGCCATCAGCGTGTGCTGTGCCTGACGCCGGGGACCCAGACAATCGTTGAACCTGGCGACGGTAGGAGCGGGATCGAAGCCGGACGCTGACCCTGTTTTGAAGTGCTCGATCGCACTGCGGCGCTGGGCGGCATTCAGTCGAAGCTGACCAAACAGCGTCTCGGTTTGGGCGACCTCCGCCTCGGATACGCGGCCATCCGCCTTGGCAACAAATCCCAGCAGGGTGAACGTGGTTTCAAAAAATTGCGCGCGCATGATGTGCACGGCCTCGGGCCCGGAAAGCTGCAGTGCACGCCACAGCCCTCTGTCAAAAGCGTGGCCCAACACCAAACCAAACAGGAGCCCGGCCGGGCCAAACGCCATAAACCCGATGAGACCCGCGATGGCTTTCCCGGTGATCTGGGTCATCTCTTTAGCCCCGCCTCATCCGACCGTTGAAATGATAAAGACCCGCCCCGACCGCTCTGCCCAACGCGCGGGCCCAAGCCAGTGGCATGAGGCGCGTCACCACGATCATCAATCTGATGAGCAAAATGACAGTCCACTCCAACCAGAGGGGTTTGGGCGATGCAAGCATACGTTAAGGGGAATTTAACGGGGTCAGTGTTGGAAAAGTGATTATGGCGCGGGCAACGCAGTTATACTAACCGCTCTCAACGACTTTAGGTTGTACTTCGTGGCGCCTGCAACATTTCAAGAGGTTATTCTGCGGTTGCAGGACTACTGGGCTGAGCACGGCTGCGTGGTGCTACAACCTCTGGACATGGAAGTGGGCGCCGGCACTTTTCATCCCGCCACCTTCTTGCGCGCGCTCGGCCCCGAAAACTGGAACGCTGCCTACGTCCAGCCCAGTCGGCGCCCCGCTGACGGTCGATATGGCGAAAACCCCAATCGCCTGCAGCACTACTACCAATTTCAGGTGGTCATGAAGCCTTCTCCGACCGATTTTCAGGATCTTTACCTCGGCAGNCTGTTCGCGCTGGGCATCGACCCGCTGGTTCACGATATCCGGTTTGTCGAAGACAACTGGGAATCACCCACGCTGGGCGCCTGGGGCCTGGGTTGGGAGGTGTGGTTGAACGGCATGGAAGTCAGTCAGTTCACCTACTTTCAACAAGCCGGTGGGCTGGAGTGCCACCCCGTTACCGGTGAGCTGACCTACGGTCTGGAGCGCATCGCGATGTACCTGCAGGGTGTCGAGTCAGTCTATGACCTTGTTTGGGCAAACACCCCTTCCGGGCCAGTCACCTACGGCGATGTTTACCACCAGAACGAGGTGGAAATGTCGACCTTTAACTTTGTCGAGGCTGATGTCGACTACCTGTTCTCCCAGTTCGAGTTCTATGAGCGCGAAGCGATGCGATTGGCAGAAAGGCAGTTGCCACTGCCCGCCTACGAGCACGTGATGAAGGCATCTCACACGTTCAATTTGCTTGATGCGCGTCACGCGATTGGTGTGACAGAGCGACAGCGCTATATCTTGCGCGTCCGCGCATTGGCGCGGGCGGCTGCCGAGGCCTATGTGGCCGCACGAGGTGCGCTCGGCTTTCCGCAAGCTGATCCTGACCTGGCCGCTGCCGCGCTCGCGCAACTGGAAGCGGCTGCAGGTAACAAATCATGAGCACCGCCGACTTATTGTTCGAGCTGGGCACCGAGGAGTTGCCTGCCGGTGAGATCTCGGCCATGGCCACCGCTTTGTGTCAGGGCGTAACCAATGGCCTGACGGAAGCCGGCCTGCCCTTCGCAAAAGCNCAGGCGTTTTCAACACCGCGACGCCTGACAGTATGGGTTGAAAATCTCGCGATCAAAGGTCCCGATAGTGAACATCAGGTGGTGGGGCCGCCCGTCTCTGCAGCCAAGGATGATAGCNGTGCGTGGACCAAGGCCGCAGAGGGTTTTGCCCGCAAACAAGGCGTCTCTGCAGACGACCTGATCGTCGTTGAGGAACAGGGCGTGGAGCGTGTCGCCGCTCACGTGTCGTTNAAAGGCGCNCAGGCCGCCGNNGTGATTCCAGACATGATCGCCACTGCCGTTGCTGGCATACCCGTGTCAAAGCGCATGCGGTGGGGTCGGTCCCGCGACGAGTTTTTACGCCCCGTGCAGTGGCTGGTGTTNTTGCTTGGAGATGCNGTCNTGCCACTTCAGCTATTCGGACTGGAGAGCGGCCGNGAAAGTCGTGGNCATCGCTTTCATCACAACGCGCCCGTGGCCATCAGCTCTCCCGCAGCGTATCGAGATGCCCTACGCGAGGCACGAGTGCTGGTCGATCAGGACGAGCGNCGCGCANTGATCGCAGAACAAGTCCTTGGGCTGGCGAACAAGGGCGAGGTCGTGGCGCTGTCTGATGACCTGTTGGATGAGGTCACGGGCCTTGTGGAATGGCCAACGGCCTTACGAGGTAGCTTCGACCCAGAATTTTTGGCTGTCCCCGCCCAGGCGCTGATCTCGGCCATGAAGACCCATCAGAAGTATTTTCATCTCAACGATGCGAGCAGCGGGTCATTGCTACCCGCCTTCATCACTGTCGCCAACATTGAGAGCCAGCAGCCAGAGCAGGTTGTCTCAGGAAACGAGCGCGTGATCCGGCCCCGGTTGAGCGATGCGGCCTTCTTTTTCGCCAACGACAAGCAATCGCCGCTCATCTCGCGACAGGAGCGGTTGGGCAGCGTCGTGTTTCAACACCATTTGGGAAGCTTGCTGGACAAGACCCACCGCATCGTTGCTATCGCCAAACAGCTGGCAGACGCGATCGGCGCCGACGAGGCGACCGCGGTCAGAGCAGCCGCGCTGAGCAAGTGCGACCTGGTGTCGGAAATGGTGCTCGAGTTCCCCGAGCTACAGGGTATCGCCGGTGCAGAATATGCGCGCCATGATGACGAACCTGCCGGGGTAGCCGAGGCCATTGAGTACCACTATTACCCCCGGTTTGCCGGAGACGAATTGCCGCCGTCTCCCGAGGCAACCGCCGTCGCGTTGGCGGACCGCCTCGATACATTGGTAGGGATTTTTGGCATTGGTGAGCCCCCTACCGGCTCAAAAGATCCTTTTGCGCTGCGCAGAGCGTCGCTGGCTGTGATCAGGATGCTCATCAACCTTGAAAAGCCANTCTCTCTAACCGAGCTGTTGCAGGCCGCAGTCGAGCAACATACCGCTGATCTGTCTCCNGATACCCCCGATGTGGTGTCGCATTACATCACCGAGCGGCTGGGTAACTGGTACGGTGAAGACGGGATTCATATCTCTGTGGTCCGGGCAGCGCTGGCGGCGGGCACGACTGACCTGTTTGACATCGATCTGCGCGTGCGGGCGCTGAGCGCCTTTGCCAAAACCGAAACGGCCGAGCACCTCGCCGCAGCCAATAAGCGAGTCGCCAATATTCTGGCGAAAGCCGACAACCTTGACGGCACACCCGCCGACCCCAACCTCTTCGTTCATGAGGCGGAGCACGCACTGCACGAGGCGATTAGCCGTGTTGGGTCGACATTAGCGCCGTTGCTGGCAGACAGAAACTACCAAAGCGCGCTCGATGAGCTCGCTCAACTTCGCGGACCTGTTGACGCGTTTTTTGACGGCGTCATGGTCAATGCGGAGGACCCCGCTGAGCGCTTGAATCGCTTGCGACTGCTCGATAGTCTGCGAGCCCTGTTTACACAGGTCGCTGATCTGGCGCTGCTGTCATCGGCGGCGGAATGACCGTCGGGCCGCTCTTCTGGTTGGGCTTGGCCGCGGCCAGCGGAGCGGGCCTGCTGNTGAGTTTGCTGCAACTGCAAAAACGAAGCCGGGAGCTCACCGCAGCGCAGGCAGAGGCCGTCGCCCAAAAGACCGCCGCTGCCCTGGCCAGTGAACGCAACCATACCCTTGAATCCGAGCTGTCGACCCTGCAGCAGGAGCTGTCCTCGGTAAAGGCACAGCTCAGCGCCCAGAGCGCCACCCTTTCAGAGCGCGACGCCCATCATCAGAACCAGATGAAATGGGTGGAAGAATCTCGCACCACCCTTCGCACTGAATTAGAGGTGATTGGCCAAAAGCTGCTCGCATCGTCCGGNAAGGCATTGGAAACCACGAATCAAAAAAGCCTCGATAGCCTGCTGAAACCGCTCGCTGAAAAAATTGATCAGTTTCAAACGCGCGTCAATCAGGTGCACACCGATATGGTGCGCAACAGCGCATCGCTAGGGGAGCAGATCAAGCATCTCGAATCGGTCGGCGTCTCCATGTCGGGTGAAGCGCAGAATCTGACCCGCGCACTGAAGGGGGATAAAAAACTGGTGGGTAACTGGGGTGAGGCCCAGCTGGAAAAAACCCTCGAGCTCGCCGGTCTTCGGCGAGGTGAGCACTACGACGCACAAGTCGCGGTAAAAGATGAGCGGGGTGATCGACACCTGCCTGATTTCGTGATTCGACTCCCCGAGGGAAAAAACTTGGTCATCGACAGCAAGGTCTCACTGGTCGACTACGAGCGGGCGGTAACCGCTGAAACCGATGCCGAGCGCGCCACCGCGTTGGAAGCGCACGCAAGGGCGGTGAAAAATCACATCGATGCCCTGTCGGCCAAGGACTACGCGAACCTGCCCGGCATGGAGAGTCCCGATTTCGTGCTGATGTTCATGCCGGTAGAGCCGGCGTACATCGAAGTGATGCGCAGCCAGCGAGAGCTGTTCAATCATGGTTACCAAAAAAATGTGGTGTTGGTGTGTCACACCACGCTGATGCCGATTCTCCGGACCGTCGCCAATCTGTGGATGATCGAGCACAGCAATCGGGAAGCACGGGAAATCAGTGAACGGGCCGGTGACATCTATAACACTGTCTGCCTGTTAGGTGACCGGCTCTACGCGCTCGGCAACGCCATTTCGACCACCGCCAACAAATACAATGACGTGGTCAAAGCGACTCAGGGCAAGCAAGGCTTGTTGGGCAAAGTGTCGCGATTTCAGTCGCTATCCCAGCGCGCGAACAAATCGTTTCCNGATGCCCTTGCGCCGATCGAGCCCGACGTTGAAACGGCGAGGCTCGAGGACATCAACGATCAGCTACCACCCAACAAGACTGAGTAAGGGCTGATCATCAAATATCGAGATTGGCCACTGCCAGCGCATTTTGTTCGATAAATTCCCGGCGCGGCTCCACATCGTCTCCCATCAACGTTGAAAACATCTGGTCGGCCAGGAAGGCATCCTCGATAGTGACCTGCAGCATGCGGCGGGCCTCCGGGTCCATCGTGGTTTCCCACAGTTGTTCCGGGTTCATCTCACCGAGACCTTTGTAGCGCTGAATCGTGCAGCCTTTCCTGGCCTCCGCCAGCAACCAGTCCAGGCCAGCGGNAAAGTCTTGCGTTTCGTGCCGCTTCTCTCCGCGCTGAAAAAAGCCGTCTGCCTCAATGAGGCCATCGAGACGCTCACCCACGGCGCGCAAAGCCAGATACTCTGGGGAGGCAAAAAAGCCTCGGCTCAGCACGGTATCCGTCGCAACACTGTGGGCAGTGCGGCGCACTACGGGGTAATAAAACCCGCGCTCCGGATCCTGTCGCACGAAGATCTCGTATCGCACTGACTTGTCCTGTGGGGTAAGTAAGTGTTCACTCAATGCCGTCGCAAATGCCTGAACCGCCCCCTCATCTGCCAAGTCTTTGGTCGCCAATGACGGCACTGTCATCATTGGCCAGAGCACGTCCCGCGGGTACACCCGGGCCAGCCGCTCGATGTCAGAAGCGACAGCCTGATATGACGAGANCAGTTCTGCCAGTGCCTCGCCCGCCAAGGGTGGTGCCTCCGCGTTGGTGAATATCGCCGCCTCTTCGAGCGCCGACTGCGTNAAATATTNTGCCAGAGCAGCTTCGTCCTTGAGGTACCGACTTTGCTTACCGCGCGCCAGTTTGTAGAGCGGGGGTTGCGCGATGTAGACATGCCCACGATCGATGAGCTCCCGCATCTCCCGGAAAAAGAAGGTCAAATACAGCGTGCGAATATGCGATCCATCTACATCCGCATCCGTCATGATAATGATGCNGTGATATCGGAGCTTGTCTGGATCAAACTCGTCTTTACCAATGCCGCAGCCCAGCGCGGTCACAAGATTGCCGATCTCTGCGGAGCTCAACATTTTGTCGAAGCGCGCCTTCTCCACATTCAAAATCTTGCCTTTAAGCGGCAAGATGGCCTGGAATTTTCGATTACGGCCTTGCTTGGCAGAGCCACCCGCAGAATCCCCCTCCACGAGGTACAGCTCGCTCAGCGCCGGGTCGCGCTCCTGGCAGTCCGCCAATTTGCCGGGCAGGCCCGCAATATCCAGCGCGCCTTTGCGGCGAGTCATTTCCCGCGCCTTGCGCGCGGCCTCGCGGGCTCGCGCAGCGTCGATCATTTTTCCGACCACCAGTTTGGCATCGGCAGGGTTTTCCATCAGGAAGTCGCTAAAGAACTGGTTCATTGCCTGCTCAACCGCACCCTTCACTTCGCTGGACACCAATTTGTCTTTCGTTTGCGAGGAAAACTTGGGATCAGGCACCTTCACCGACACAATAGCCGTCANGCCTTCTCGCGCGTCATCGCCAGTGGTTGAGACCTTGGCTTTCTTCGCAAGTCCCTCTTTTTCAATGTAATTATTTAANCAGCGGGTGAGGGCNGCGCGAAAACCCGCCAGGTGTGTACCGCCGTCTCGCTGCGGGATATTGTTGGTGTAACAGTAAAGGCCTTCCTGGAATCCATCATTCCATTGCAAGGCCACCTCGACCTCGACACCCTCCTCGGCCTCTGCCTGAAAATGGCAAACTTTGGCGATAGGAGTCTTGCTCTGATTCAAAAACTCGACGAAGGCGCGCAAACCGCCCTCGTAGGCGAACAACTCCTCTTCACCGGAGCGCTCATCCTTCAAGAAGATTCGAACGCCACTGTTNAAAAAAGCCAGCTCGCGTAACCGCTTTCCCAGCACATCGTAGTGAAAAGCAATATTGCTAAACGTCTCCGGTGAGGGTGTAAACCGCACGGCGGTGCCCGTCTCGCTAGTCTCACCCACAACCGTTAANGGNGTCTCAGGAACACCATGCGCATANGTCTGTTCAAACAACTCGCCTTTGCGGCGAATCNTGAGCTGCAGGGTAGATGACAGNGCGTTGACNACCGAGACGCCCACACCGTGGAGGCCGCCCGACACCTTGTAGGTATTATCATCAAACTTACCGCCAGCNTGCAGTACCGTCATGATGACCTCTGCNGCCGACACACCTTCTTCGTGCTGTTCGGTGGGAATACCGCGGCCATTNTCAGCCACTGTCACTGACTCGTCTGGGTGAATGATGACGTCAATTTGGCTGCAGTGGCCAGCTAAGGCCTCATCAATGCTGTTGTCCACCAGCTCAAACACCATGTGGTGCAGGCCGGTACCGTCATCCGTATCCCCAATGTACATACCGGGCCGCTTGCGCACAGCATCCAGGCCCTTCAGTACTTTAATGCTGGAGGAATCGTAATCCCCTGATTCTGGGTTCTCTATGTTTTCGTCTGACATGCAGCCCCACTCAACAATTAAATAAAATATGTCCGCAACACGACGCTTTGCGCCCAGGTCAACNTGATCACGCCGGGAGCACCCGGCCTTGTTCCACGTGGAACAAGTTNAGCGGTTTCTCGCCCCACGCGGCCTCTAACGGCGCACGATCCACCGCGGTTAATATCACCTGTCGCCCGGCGCCCAGTTGCTCGCAGACCCTGGCGCAGTGTTCCCGGTCCAGCTCCGCCGGCAAGTCATCCACCAAATAAAGCGGTGGCAATGAGGANGCNTCCTCNATNAGCACCCCCTGAACCAGNTTGAGCGCCACTAACGCNAGCTTTAGCTGGCCTCGCGACAGCACTTCAGCCGCCAGCACGCCGTCGCGCATTAACCGCAAGTCAGCCCTATGCGGGCCGACCTGAGTAAACCCTTGAGCGCTGTCGCTCTCCGCATTGCGCTCCAGCGCCTCGAATAGCGACAACTTTTGGTCCCAGCCAGCGCGAAAAACCACCTCAAGGCCCGCCAAATCATCGGAGAGGGCGGGCGCCAATCTGGCCAGCCCATGAGCGAGCTTCTCNGCCACCGCCTGCCGTTGCTGCGTCAGCAGCGTCCCGGTTTCTGCGATCTCCTGGCGCCACGCTCTATCGCTACCAAGTATACCACGGCGCAGCCCGCTATTACGCTGTCGAACAGCCAACGCATAGCGCTTCCACTGGGACAGAAACCCCTGTTCCACGTGGAACAAAGTGCCGTCCAGCAAGCGCCGGCGACCCTCAGGTGGGCCCGTGACAATGCCCAATCCCTCGGTGTCCAACAACACCAGCGGGAGGTGCAACGCCAATTCAGATAGCGACGGCACGTTCTCACCGCCCACCCGCGCCTTAACACCGCCATCACGATGTTTTTCGAGTCCCATTATCGTTGCGCGCCCGCCACGCTGCACCTCTCCCACGACCCGACAATGCGCCATACCATGTCGAATCACGGGTTTTGATTGATGCGTGCGGAAAGAGCGGCCCACGGCCAGCAAATGGATCGCCTCAAGGAAGCTTGTTTTCCCTGAGCCGTTGGCGCCAAACAGGACCGTGGCGCCAGCCGGCAGGGCCACCTGAGCGTGCACCAGGTTCCTGAGGCCTTCGATGGTGATGTGCTTCAGCACTGAAGCGGGTAGGGTGGTAATCAGAGCCGCATGGGCATCACGACATAAAGCCGCTCCGGCTCACCATCTGAGGGCGCCTCCGCGTTTTCAAGTAACGCCGAGCTCGCCTCGTCTGACAGAGACAGCCGAACCTGGGGCTGCTCCAGCACCGACAAGACATCGAGCAAATAACTGACATTGAAACCAATTTCCAGCTCACCCGCACTGTATTGGACGCCCACCACTTCTTCGGCCTGTTCCTGCTCGGGGTTATTCGCTGTGATGTCGAGGTTGTNATCCGACAACTTTAATCGAACCCCGCGATATTTCTCGTTTGACAGAATCGCAGTGCGCGTGAAGGCCTGCTTCAACTCACCGCGCTCGCCAATCACCGATTTGTCGGCATTTTTCGGGATTACGCGCTCATAATCGGGGAACTTGCCGTCAACAAGCTTGGAAGTGAAGGTAAATTGTTCATTGGCGGCGCGGATATGGTTGGTGCCAATCGCGAGCTCCAGGGGCGCGCTGCCATCCAACAGACGCGACAGCTCCAGCACGCCCTTGCGCGGAATGATGACCCCCGTGTCAGCGGCCTCGACCAAAGCTGGTCCGGTTGCCAAAGCGAGGCGGTGACCATCTGTGGCCACAACCCGCAAACGACCTCCTAATATTTCCAGGTACAAACCATTGAGGTAATAGCGAACATCCTGCTGGGCCATCGCAAACGCGGTGCTGTCGATCAGTTGCTTCACCAACGATTGATCAAGGGACAGCGCAACCGCGCCCGCNCCNCCCTCCACGGCCGGNAAGTCTGCGGCTGGCAACGTGGACAAGGTGAAGCGGCTGCGACCAGCCTTCACCGTCGCCTTGCCCGCCTCCAACGAGAATTCTATTGTGGAACCCTCAGGAAGCGATTTACAGATATCAACCAGTTTTCTGGCGGGTACCGTGACCTCACCATCCACACCCGCCGCCTCCAGCTCGACACGTCCAACCAGTTCAACCTCGAGGTCGGTGCCGGTGAGCGAGAGGGTTTTGTCCTCGAGGACCAGCAATACGTTTGACAAAATGGGTAGCGTTTGCCGTCGCTCGACGACCCCCGCCACCAAATTCAATGGTTTGATGAGTGCATCGCGGGCAATGGAAAATTTCATGTTTTCAGCTCGTTCNGTGTTTTGCANTAACCGGACAGTGCGCCCGCCCGGTCGATTGGCCAATCAGGTGGTCAGCGCGCGCAGCAAGTTTTGATAGTCCTCGCTGATATCGGGGCTGACATCCCGTAGCTCTCTGATTTTACGACACGCATGCAAAACTGTCGTGTGGTCTCGCCCACCAAACGCATCACCGATCTCGGGCAGGCTGTGGTGTGTGAGCTCTTTTGCCATCGCCATCGCCACCTGTCTTGGCCTCGCCACCGAGCGATTGCGCCTCTTGGACATCAAGTCGGCCACCTTGATTTTGTAATACTCGGCCACCTTGCGCTTGATGTTATCCAGAGAGACCTGTTTGTCCTGCAGGGCAAGCAGGTCTTTGAGGCTGTCTTTAATCAAATCAATATCAAACGGCCGCCCCGTGAAATTCGCACTGGCGATCACCCGCTTCAACGCACCTTCAAGCTCCCGAACGTTAGAGCGGATGCGTTNCGCAATGAAAAATGCCGCGTCTGGTGCGAGCGATATATGGCTCTGCTCCGCTTTTTTCATCAAGATCGCCACGCGNGTTTCCANGTCTGGCGGATCCACCGCTACCGTCAAGCCCCAGCCGAAGCGAGACTTCAAGCGCTCCTCAACACCTTCTATTTCCTTGGGGTAACGGTCGCAAGTGAGGATCATCTGCTGACCNCCCTCGAGCAGCGCATTGAATGTGTGAAANAACTCTTCCTGGGAGCGATCTTTGTTNGCGAAGAATTGAATGTCATCGATTAACAAGGCGTCGACGGAACGGTAGAAGCGCTTGAAGTCATTGATCGCGTTCAACTGCAGCGCCTTTACCATATCCGCGACAAATCGCTCAGAGTGCAGGTAAACAATTTTCGCCTCGGGGTTTTGGCAGCGCATGGCGTTGCCGACCGCGTGCATCAGGTGTGTCTTTCCGAGCCCGACACCGCCATACAGAAACAGGGGGTTGTAAGACGAGCCGGGACGCTCCGCTACCTGCTGCGCAGCCGCCAACGCCAACTGATTGCTTTTGCCCTCGACAAACCGCTCAAAGGTGTAGCCCTCAACCANANTGGACGGCGATACGAGGGCGGCAGGGGCTGGGCGTGGAGGAGCNTCTGCAGGCCGCGANAGTGCCTGCGCCGCGCCCGACGCAATCGGTGTCACCGAGGATGGCGCCGTTGGCTGTCCGCTCTGCACGGTGACAGATGCTTGTGCCGCCGCCGGCGCCACCACATCGAGCAAATAGGTATGAATCAGCGGCAGATACTTTTCCGCCACGAAATCGCGGATGAACCGGTTCGGCGCGGCCAACACCAGGCCAGATTCCTGCCACTCAGCCCGTAAAGGCCTGATCCAGGTGTTAAATTGCTGCTGGGGAATATCACCGCTGAGTCGATTCAGGCAGTGCTGCCAGGGGTCCGTGAGGGGCTGGGGGGCAACCAACGTGCTTCTCCGANTGTGTTCAAATCCTGCCTTTTTAAAAGGCTATTCTTAGGGGTGGCTGGCTCCTGCCGTTTCCCAAACGCTCCAGAGTGTGT
>FUFK010040424.1_pt1 | contig 31928 bp, 13 predicted proteins | sample 1021851 | NCBI WGS metagenome assembly FUFK01 (sample SAMEA51879418, study PRJEB19060) | metagenome | reverse complement strand
TTTTTTCTTAGTTGATAAAATGGTTGTTCATGTTCAACATATTTTATTTCAAATAGTCTATCTCCAAGAGGGAAGTAAACTAAGTCACCCTCCTTTGGTCGTGTTGATAATCTTATATTACTTTTATCCTCTATCAGTGGTGATATGTATGTCTCAAATCTTTCTCTTGATATTGTTAATGTAAGTTCGTTAGTTGCCTGAATACCAAACTTTGACAAAAGAGTTGGATTTTCTCCGTATCCGTCAAAAGATTCAACGTAGGCTTCTATGGGATATGCATCATCAAATTTAGATTCGATAACTTCTTTTATTATCGTGTTAGTAGTTGCATATTTTCTAGGTAGATAATGAACTTCGACTCCATAAATTTGAAGTTGTTCATTTATGAGAGATTGAACTAAGTTTTGCTCAGTTTTTGACCCTTGTTGGAAAAATGGATTAAGAGCCATATCACTATCCTATAAAATCGAGTGGTGGTAACTCATATGTATTCGACATTTGTTCTCTGATTATATCTAACTCTCTTTGTCCATCATCGTATATTTGTCTACCATTCAACTCTACACCACCCGGTAATTTAACACCTTGAAACTTAATTAAATTTTGCCCCCATTGTCTCTTCATCAATGCTGTTAAATATCTTTTCAAGAAATAATCATTGTAAACACCTGAATGATCATTTGGATCTATAATTCTAAAACAATCAATAACTAAAAAATCATCAACACTCATGGCTGAGAAGTCCATATCCATGTATAGACGATCTTGCCTTTGATTAAATCTGATTTGTTTTTCAGTTGTAAGTGCAAAATTAATATCTTCAAGGTACCTTTTTGTCATTGCATAGTTTAAGATACCAGCATATCCAAGATTAAATGCAATGTCATTTAAGAATAACTGATATTTTACACTAAACATATTATTCGTAACTGTATTCGCACCATCAAAATGAAATAACTTGTTAACACCTATAACAGAGTTGGGAATGACGAGATAATTACTATCCTCTTCAAACGTAAAATCAGTTGATACTCCAACGATGGTGCTACTTGTTGTTGTAGTAACTATTCCGACTGCGTTATCACCACCTCTACCTCTTGCTCGATCTATATCTACTTGTCTTACTTTATATTTTAAAAATGTTTGTATAACACCATTGAAATGTCTTTCTTGAAAGTATTGAATGGCATCATCTAATAAATCTTCAGTTTGCTCATCTGCAATATTAATCTCTAGCAATGGAGCACCCAACTGCCTTTTGCAATAATCTATTAGTGTTGATCTGCTTGATGGTTGAGCCATGTTATACTATCTCCTCAATCTATTTATTCTACGATGAGTTGACCTTCTACTAATCTCTCGGTATGTAAATCACCCGCAACATCAGCACTTGGTTTATCTTCATTTATCACAACAACATCATAAAAATATCTACCTGATTTNAANGCNTTNGTTTGATCAGCAGTNAAAGTTAATTTNATNANACCAGANGATGCATCAGAATATGTAGCTGTAAAAGTAGCAGCNAATCCNGTTGAATTTGGATTTTGTTTTACTTTAGAAGATAGAATTGANGAACTAAATCCACTAAAACTNACTCCACTACCTGTTCTNCTATCGTTTATTGTAAACAGTTGNTCATAATCAACGTTGCGAGGAATCAGAAGATCCTTCTTTATTACATCTATGTTAATTAGTTTTTTTAATGCCATTATGCTAATATACCTGAGAATGGTTCGAGCCAGTCTTCAACTCCATTTGTTTCTTGTCTGACAGTGATACCGGCATCAGTGCATGTTCCGATAAATTTAGCATATGATGCTGCGACTGTGTTAAGTGTCATACTGCCAGAAACATCAACAAATAACGCAAGTTTTGTAATAGTTCCAGTTTGTATGCCTACAATATCAAACCAATCAGACGCATTATCTGCACTACCATTATCTCTATTTACAGGGTGCACTTTGATTTCATTACCGTTAAGAGATGTATCGGTTCCAAATCCACTAACGTATATACTTTCTAATGCACTGAAATCATAAGTTCACTTGTGCTTGCTGCTCCAGTGGATACAGGTTGTAATAGAAAATGTTTGCGGTTTGGAAAAGTTTCTCTAAAGGTATTGTATTCTGCAATGGATGGAGCATTATCACCATTATTTGATTCGTCAATGACTGCAATACATATCCGATTTGCACCTAATACATCAGTCAGAATCATCAGTTCCACCACCACCAACTTGTGTGATACCTAAATTTACGTTAACATCACCAGAAACAAGTTGCCTTTTATATCCTGATGAGTGTTCAGTTGCGATAATATCGTAGGTGTATCTTGGACTAATTTTTTGAAAACTTGTAGTAAGTGAGTTACTTACCCTCGCAGTTATAATACCTAAAGGCTGTCCACCAACAGTATCAAATCCAACTGTTATATTATCAGTCGCTGTGATTGATGAACCTACATGTTTTCTAATTGTTCCCGAAAAACCATACCCAGTTAAATTATATGCAGTTCCTCCTGAACCAACTATTTTTAAATCATAAAAATTATCTGCATATTGATTTACATCCAAATTAAATCTAGACGTTGAACCTTTTTTATCAAACTCAATTTTTGGTGAGTTAACCTCAGCCATTTACCAAACTCCTTAACAGATCTTTGATTTCAGTAATTTCATTTCTAAGAGTTGATATATCTCTTTCAAGATTATCAACTTTATTTTTTTCACTTTTTTTAAGTTTACGACGAGTAATGTACTCCTCATACTCAGATTTATTTGTGTTAACGATACAGTTTGAATTAGTGTTCCTAATTAAATGTTCATTGTCTTTTACTTTAACGTAATCCATTAGGCAGTGGCGATAACTTTCAAACTTGTTAATCGAGGCACGAATGCCTGATTAGTTGAAGTCATTAAGAATTTAATTCTAAATGATTTGAATGAGGGTAATTCGTTCGCAGTAAACGTGTATTCCTTATATTCAAGTTCTTCAGGTGTAAATCCTGTGGGATCACTCTTAGCAATTAATGCATCGGGTCTACCACTGCTCTTATCAGTTGTTCTTACTCTACCATTTTCATCTAAATTGTCATATCCGGGGAAAGGAATAAATGTTGGCTCAAATCCTTGAGAATTACTTACCGCATAAAATGCTCTTATATCACTAAATCGATTCACATGAGCATCAACGATAATTTTGAGTGATGTAGCAGAAGTTTCAAGAGTATTTTCTTTTGAAACGTAGACCGCAGATGATGGGTCATCAAGTAAAGTATCGACTCTGCTGTCAACAGTAATATCACCAATCACATTATCAACCCTGTTAGAGGTCAATATTGCGTTCATTCTTTGAGTGTCGATCACTGGTGATAGTAAATTATCTCCAGAGAATAATAGCAATGAAAGGTTTAACGATCTATCACCCGGTAATACATTAAGAGTTGAAGTATTTAATTCATTTACTCTTGAGGCGATAACTCTAGGAGAGTCAAGATAATTAATATCATCAAGTTCGATAGCTTCTACACCTTTGCTTATGAACGGAACATCTGTTCCTTCACCCGAACCATCATTTACACTTGTTCCACTTACAGTCCTTATAAAACATTCAACAGTAGTTCCAGCAACAGTCATATTTTGAATCATAGGGGTAATGATTTCAAAAGGCATATTTTGAGTAGCACGTATATCAAGACCTCCGGTTGATTTTGTTTGATCTAAGAATAAAGCTGGGTAACTTGTTACATCAGAAGTGCTTCTTCCAATCCCCTGTTCTCCCATATCTAATTTAATTTTATATGTATCAAGTGTTATAGGATTAGTATCAGTTACCTCTCTGAAATCATGAGTCCGATTGATACGACGTAAAGATACACCACCCAGTTCATATTTTTGAACTAAATCACCTTTTACATAATTCTGAGCAGTTGTTGAATCTTGTGCCCGTGTAACACCAGTGATTGTTCCCTGACCGGAGAATGCTGATACACCAGTATACTTTATAATCTCATTTTTGATTTTAATGTATCCGGGATTTGTTGCAGCAACTGAGACATTTTCAAATGATGTGAGAATACCAATATTATCAACAGTCATTGGATCTGTTGAACTATTGTTATAAGGGACTGATAATTTAGTTGGTGGTATATCAGGTGCTACGTCTGAAATAGTAACCAAGTTTTGTTCATGATACATTCCATGATTTTTATGATTTACAGTAATATGTAAACCATCTGTTACGGATATAATAGTTCCAGCAGGTATGTTCGCACCAACAGATCCACCATTTCCACAGATTGCACTACCAACTCCAGCCTTTGTTGATCCAACATCACCATCTGCTGTACCATACATTAACGTAGTTCCAGCACCAGTTAAGAATACACCCTGAACATTATCAATAATTAATTCGCTTGTTGCAGCGATTGATACCACAGATAATCTTCCGTTGATACCTAAATCAGTTGTAACTCCTAAAACATCTCCAATTTGATACCCTTGACCTCCAGACGTTATAGTTGCACTNACTATTGATCCCTCATTATACTCAACAGATGCAACTGCATTTACTCCGCTTCCAGTAACCGCTGATAAAGCGACTCCAGCGACAGTATGACCATCACCGTCACGAGAGGCAACAGATGCGTTTGATGAAGTATATCCAATACCAGCTCTCGTGACTGTCAAAGAACCAGAAGCAGCACCAGCAGTCCCAACTAAATTACCAGTAACATTTGATCCTTGCTGATAAATTGTGTTTCCAAATGTTGGATGAATACCTGCACCAAATGCTGATGATAAACCAACTCTTACTTTTTTCGAGTGAGTTCGTAAAGCATCTGGCATCAATTTTGGAATTTGATAATTTCCTCTTGACAATATTGGATTATATAATTCAACAGTTCCCTCTGAAACGAAATTCGCCCTATTTAATTTAAACTTCAGATCCTCCCATTGACTTGGTTCCCATGTTGAAGCATTTTGTGATTTAAATAATGAACCTAAAGTCGGTTGATTGGATACAAATTCATCTGTAATTAGATCATTTTCACCAATCCTTGATATGAAAACTTTATATTTTAAAGATACGGATTTTAATACCATCGCATATTCAGTACCACCCTCAAGATAAACTGGAGATTCAAACGTGAACTTAGTTGGAACACTACCATTGGTGGAAGTGGTGATTTCATCTGGATCTATTGTGACCTCTGAAAAAGGAACTACCTCTGTTGTTGGTAATCCAGTTTTCATAGTTCTTATTTGAAGTGTTACTGGAATATTATTTGGGTCTTTTCTTTCAAAGAACACTTCAGCACTTGTTAAAAATATGCCTTGTTCCTCTTTTACAAAGAATGACTGTGCTAATGGATCTCCAGCCTTCTCATTTCCACGTCCACCACCACGTTTGTTATGTGCGACATAATCATTGGCAATGTATGTGTGATCACCATCCAATGTAAAGTTATGTAAGTCAGTGTTAGTATCAACTTCTTTAAATTCGATTGAGGTTACTTTCTCAACTTCATCACCTTTACATTTTATCTCATCACCAATTTCGAGCTGATTTACTTCAAGGTCAGGATAGTTTTCATTAGAAATTTCTTGATTACAAGATTTCCAACCATNAGTTGTCATGAATGGGTGATCTTCTGTTACAAAATAACCCTTGTTGTTTATGTTCGCTAGTTTTCTTCCGTTTGTCTTAGGATTTAAAACTTCTTTTACTTCATTGACTACATTAGATGCACCCAATAACTTATCACCAACTTTAATTTCCTCTACTTTCTTTTGAGAACCATCGGCAAGTGTCATTAAAGTGCCGGGCATAAAGCATCCCCCTTTCTTACCGCCTGTCTTACCTCCTCTTCTTCTGCTTCTTCTCCTTCTTCTTCTATTATAATGACCCCCTCTCCTTCTATAAACTGTGTTAGTGCGTATAACACTATCGGTTGTTTCAGTTCCGACAACTTCAGTTTCAACTTCAGTTCCGACTTGTTCAGAGACAGCTCTATCTTGCTTTTCATAAAGATTAACAATCTTAGCATTTCTCACAGAAACAATATTTTCTTGAACTGTTTGAACTGATCCACTCGCAGTATAGATGTCTTTACCTGTGGTGGTTGATTCAGAAGGATCATTTTCCGGATCATCTGTTAATAAGAAATCTCTCTCTCCTGTTTGGAAAACTGGATTTGTATTGACGTTTGGATTTGGAATGTAGAAACTACCTTGAACTGTTGATGTAAAATCAACTACTAATCTAACATTTGTAATTTTTGCTTCAGCACCAGATGTTCCTTTTAGAATCATACCAGTTTGAACATATCCAAAAAAGTCTCCTTGTGGTTGATTGGCAAGTGCTATTGTATCAACATTTAACAAAGTGGACGTTGAAGAATAAGTGCTCGGTATGATTGAGGAACTGCCTCCTCCACCTGCTAAAATTTGACCTACATTACCACCAAAAGATTCAAGTGCTAAATTTGCCACTTGTGTATCCGTGTATGGATTTCTTAAATATCTTTTTGTTGGCGCATCATGAGGGCCTTCTTTATGATTTGAAACGGCAACTCTGAATTGAATATATGGTGGATCAGACGCTAAGTTAGGATTTGTTTTGATAGTTCCTTTGACAGTTTCACCAACTTGGAAAGTGCCAGATACCATCTCTATTTCAATTAGTTTTGGCACACAATATTTGGTTACATTTACACCATCAAAAAATGCAAACATTCTTGCTTGTGGTAAAAATCCTTTTCCATCAAAGGCAACGTTTCTTGATCTAATTGTAGGAATAATAGCTGAGCTTATTGTCCTATCACCAAGAGATGTCTGATCGAATTGTTCAGTAATTAATTGTCTTGAACCATCTCTTGATTGAATTCCAGTTCTAAATGTATCAGTAAATGTATCTTGGAACGTTGTTGTGGTTGTTCTTTGTATATCTTTAACATGCGAGATATATCCAATAAAACGACTGGTAGTTTGAAATGTTTTTCTGCCTGTTATTTCTTTTCTTTTACTGACTCTAGTCTCTTTTCTTGTACCAGTCCAATTTGTCTGCCAACCACCCCAAATTATAGGTGTCAATCCTGTTTGTGGATCAAAACCTCCGTACCTTCTTTCTGCTGTTCTAGTTACATCTTCAAAATTTCCCTCAGTTTCAAAAACGTTTGCTTCAAGTCTGACGGTGTTAACCCAAGTGTCACTAGAAGGTGTCAATTTAACGAATCCCTCCCAGAAATTAAGTAGGAATGGAGTAACACTCTCAGATCTTGTTCCAAAAGTCTGATTAAGATATTCTACTTCATCATAATCTAATGTTATAACATCCCCAGTTTTTCTTATATTAACCCCTTCAGGTGCTGCTCCAGTATAGATGGTATTTTCACCTTCGACAGGGCCAACTTGTAAATCAATAGAGGACGTATAATGAGATGGTCTTAATTCTTTATTTGTGGTATCAATACTATTTTTTATAGGTATTTCAGACTCTTGAGGTTGGAAGGTTGTAAAATTATCTACAAAAAATCCAGATTTAAATTTGTTCAAACCATCCTCATCAGGAACAAATAAATTTGCAGTCGCTGTTTCTAAAAGAGTTAATGAACTATAATATTCTAAATTTTTTATTCTAGTTTCAAGCTTTCTTATATCTTCCATTCTATATCTTTTATGTTTCAAGAAAGACATGGTTGCCTCTGAAGCATCAAAAAGATATGCTGGTAAGGTAATAGTTGCTAATTCAAGTGAATCGTCTACTGCAACTGGAGGATCTGGTTCCTCTGCAGGTGTTCCGGGAACAAGTGTTAATTCACCAGCTTTTGTAAGATATAATTTATCAATTCTTCCTAAGTAAAAAGAGAAATCAANAGTTATTGCTTCATCTGATGCAAGAACGTTGGATGCTGAATTTCCAGATGCATTCAACGATCTACCCAAAAATTCGAGTGGTGATCTATTACTTTCTGCAACAGTGTACTCTGAAACTCTAGGTCTTATATCTATTAAATCAGTATTTCTTATACCATTTACTGTTTGAATATCATTTTTGTAATCTAAGTCTCCATAAGAGTTAACAGTAGTAATATCACCTGTATCGTCAGATTCAAAAAATCCATTTGCAAAATATATTTTTATCTTTTTACTTGGTGCATTAACATTACTTTTTCTAGTAATAAATCCATGGTTGAATAAAGCCGAACTTTGACCTGAATTGAACGTAAAATCTGCAGAAATATTTCTTGATGGCACGTCTATTGTGTTCACAATAGCTTGAACATTAGAATTTTCAAACAACACAGACTCACCTTCTACAAATTCACTTTCATTTAATGGAACATAAGAAATTTGAGAATCTGTGAGTTGTTCAGTATAGACAGCAATCGCACCAGAAGTTGATCCTTTAACTTGTTCTCCTATTAATAGATCAGTTGTTCCACCATCAACTGTATTAATAGATGATAATATCATTTTTGGTGCAGATGGATCACTTGTATCAGTTGATTCAAAGATACCTAAAATATCTAAAACATCAGGTGTATTAAGAGATATTTTTTCATCTTGTACACGAGTCCCAAAAGGATAACTTCCAAAAGTTAACCCATCATTTAATGTTGTTCTACCGATACCTGATCCAGATAATTTTGATTTATCTACAACAAGTGAATTAGCTGCATTCTTTCTTTTTACTTTAGCTGTTGGTTTACCTTTTGATAAGGTTGTAATAAATGTTGCTTCTTGATTAACTGTTAAATCTGCACCGATATTGCTAATCTGAAGAGTTGTATTTCCGTTTGTAAAAGTAAATTTATCGTCAGTCAATGTCTCGATTGTGCCATCTGCTCTAATTAAACTATATCTTTCTTCATCAAATGGTAAAAATGTTTCATTGTCACCCGCAGATATCGCACCAGTAAAAGCGTCGGATGAAGCACTTATCGCTACATTGAATATTTTTCTAATTGAAAGACTTGCATCTGTTAAGTCTACATCAGATATGAGGGATTTTGGTAGTGATGTAAAAAGAGTATCATCATCTGATTTTTCAAATGGACTTGATACTAATGTTAAATCTGGAACTTCAACGGATGATCCAGCTGTACCTAAAGGTAAAAATCCCTCTGCTACTCCTGCAACAGTGGTTACACCAGCAACAATAACAGCACTACTACTCACAGCAGTTACTCTTGCTAATGTTTTGGTATTTTTTCCAAGTCCACCAAATTTTAAAATATTACCAACTTTTACTTTTCCGGGAAACTGTTCATTTCCACTTGTAATTGTACTAATTCCAGACCCACCACTTCCTGTTGATGATGTGACATTAGCAGAACCAAATATAAATTCATCTCTTAATTTTACATCACCAGTAAAAGTTCTTGCAAAACCAACATCACCACTATTTTGATCTGTTAATCCTGGCCCACCGAATATTGATTTTACATCTCTTATTCCAAAATCTGTTACTGCTACAGATACACGAGAATTTTCGATACCATTGAATATTAACGGTTCATTTGGAACGAACTCTCCATTTGTTTCGTATAATTGTAATGAGGTAGAATCTGAAACTGCAGATCTTAAAAATCCTGTGGCACCACTATACTTTCCTTTGATAAAAGTTGGTGTTGAGAGTGTATGATTAGCATTTAAAGTAATCTTTGTAAATGTTTGAATATCATATAGTGATATGTCCCATTCATTTGCAGTTGGTGTTGATGTATTGTAAGCCCCTGACTCAAGTGCGAAATCATATACTCTTGCTAAACCTATTTCCTCTCCGGGAGCAGACATAATATTTGCTGCACTTTGAGTCCCTGATCTTGTATCTCTAAGACTAACAATGTATGTGTTACCAATACCAATTTCAGGAGATCCTAAAACACGATTTAATCTTAAAGATGCTCCAGTATTGTATGTTATAGCTTGATTTTCAATAGTTTTTGTAGTTCTTGGTTTTAAAAAATCAACAAATTCTGTGTTTTGTTTATTTACTTCATAACCTTTGACATATGCTTTACCAGATGATACTTGATATAAACCTAAGTCATCAGATGCCTCACCTCCATCTTCAGTAATTTGTCCCTCTTGATACACACCATTATTACCGATCCCATTATTTGATGACTCTCTTACTTTGATCGAAAATGGTTTTGTTATATAATCTCCAGATTCATCAAAAGTTCTTCTCGCTAATTCGTCCGCAATAAGATTGTATTCAGTTGTTGTTGTTTTTGTTGTTAAATTACCCTCTCTTACAGATGCTAACTCTACAAAATCATTATCATTAAAATCATCAATACCTTTAAATGCAAGACGACATGATATTTTTAAACGATCAGCACCGGGAGCAGCAAAATTATTAAATCCCTTAGAATTATCTGTAAGATTTGCATCTTCATCAGAGTTTATTGTCTCCTCTACAATTTTTAATCCAATTCTACCAGTGGGAGTTGCAAAATATTGATCTAATATTAAAGTTTCTGAATTAACTGTGACAAAATTACCTCTTATAAAATAAACTCCTTCATTAATTGAAAAAGCAGAACCTGTGGCAACACAATCAACTGAGAATGTAGATGCGAAAGCTTCACCAGCTGGAATAAAAGCACTACTTTCTGGCCCCGATACAATATCAATATTTGAAATTAAATTTTCTCCATTCTGAAATTCAACAGCATCTGCACTTTCGATTCCCTGAGATTCATATTGAAGATAGAGAGCTAATTCACCGTCTATAGAATCCGCAGATTTTACAATTTGTACTATGGTTGCACTTACACCAGATGTTGCTCCAAATATTTTTTGATCCAATAATTGATCAATATAAGACTCTACAGTTATTCCAAGATATTCTTTATTAACTACTACGCATTTATAATTATCAATATAAGTCGTATTTCCGGGTATTACTTTTGATCCCTCTTTAAAAAAATGTTGACCAAATTTAGCAATCTGATTTTGTAATATTGATTGTAATCCAGTTAGTTCTCTAGCTTGAACAGGCACACCCGGTTTAAACAACACCTTATAGTAGTTGTCATTTTCATTAAAATCGTCAAAGTATGGCGATACGTTTAAATTTGTGGTTTGAGCCATGAGTTATTAGAACTGTAATATAACTTTGATATCTTCTTTTTGATTAGAAGAACGTGTGATTGCTGGTCGATGATCAATATATATCATGTTTCCAGAATATTTTTTAACTTCTGGATTTGATAAACCACTTGTGAATGTTTGACCAAGGTAATATGTTTTATTATTTATTGAGGTAGAAAGACCATCAAAACTTGTGTTTATACCAAGAGAAATACTTCCTCCCGTTATATTTACACTTCCACCATCGGATACATCTGCTGTAAATCTATCAGCGTTGAATCCATAAATTGGTGTCGTTGTTGCTGCACCCACAGTTGTGAATCCAGCCATGGTGCGATCTTGCCAGTATTTTAAAACGCCTGTTAGTTGATCATAACTAATTACTTTTCCAATCGCAGTTACACCTGTGCCTGTTGTTTGAGTGATGATACTATCAGGGGTAAATGTAGCACTACTATATCCAGTCCCTGTTAAACGCATTGCATATGCTGCACTTGCTTTATCTAAAGAAAGTATTGATGATGATCCAAATGCTTTTGGATTTTCAAGAATACCTATTCTTGCAATTTGATTACCAGTAATGAAGTCTGGGTTTTCTGAGTCATTTTCAATTCTTGAATATACTAATGCATTTGTTGCACCTAACTCTTTATAAATGTCTGCACCGTGGCCGCCAGTTGGAGGTATAATAACATCAAGTTGTGGGTATGAATCTGGTCTTGGTAAACCACCAGCTACAATGTCAACAGTTCCAAAAGTATATCCTGATCCCTGATTGGTTATATCAATAGATCCTATGTTTTGATCTGCATTTATAACCACTGTGCACTCAGCTCCGGAACCATCACCTTTAATAGGAACTCTAGTATATGTTCGATTTGCAGTTCCTAATCCAACACCACGATTTTGAATTATAACGACTTTAATTCCACCCTCAACTGCATTATCCCTGACTGGAGCATTTTCTGATCCAGTTGCCCAATCTGATGGCACTGGCATAAAATCTGTTGAATCAAACTTTATTAATTCTGAAGGTTTTATCGTGTAAAGATATTTCCAAATATATCCATCTCCACTCGTCCCCGCTGCTTTTGGTTCTAAATCTGTAAATGTTGGTTCATCTAATGATGGTTTACCATCTGGATTTTCTGGAGATGTACCATTTTTTAAACATATATAAACTCTAAAATCACTATTTAAAACATAGTAGTTGGAGGAGTATAACGATGTTCCCTGTGCATGTTTAGGTGGATTTGTAATACTATAATCATGTCTATAGTAATCGTAAGTTGTTCCAGAAGTCCAAGAATTTTTTGTTACAACCTGTTTAACATCGCTTGAATTTATTTTTTTAAGAGCTACGGCAGTGTCCCAAAAATCATTATGATTAGTGAAATTGTCAATAGGAGAGGGTGGATCATTATCCCAATCTGATTGAATCGCTGTTGGATCTGTTAAACCAACAAAAGAATAATATGAATTTGAAGACGATGAAACCCCTGCAACAAAATTCTTTGCATTTAATATTCTTATCTGATCAGTAATTATAGCTGCCATTTGAGATTTTTTATTTATTTATGTGGAATAACTTTGAGATTTTAAAATTGATTCTCTCTTAATAATTGGCCCTGTCAATATGCCAGTTACTCCATTAGATGTATTAACTGGATATGATCGAACTGTGTTTCTATCATTTAATTGTAATTTTCCATAACTGTAATCACCAAAGTACATACTATGACCTAATCCAGTTAGACCATTGAGACTGTTTACACTAACTACAACCTGAGTAACGACTGTGGATCCAAATCCCATCGCATCAGTGGTAACGCCTAATGTGCGATGAGCGACACGATAAACATTATCAATATATGTTGTACCAACACCCACAGCACTGCCATCTGTATTTAGTGATGTTAATCCATGACCAACATTAGAATTACTTATAATGAAGAAATCACCGACATTTAATCCAGATGTAACGATACCACTATTAGCACCTGAACCTGATGCGCCTTGTGTAAACTCAGATTTTCTTAAGAACGAATCAGAAGGAATTACTAAATCAAATACTAATCCAGTCACAGCAACACCAGCCAATGAGGTAGTTCCGATACCAGTTATAATACCATGATCACCTGAATAAGATATGACTGTATTTGTCTCTTGAAGAACAGGATCAGCACCAATAAGAACTACAGGTGGATTTGCGTCACTATACTCTGTTCCGGCAGTTGAAACACTTATACTTGTCACTACACCATTTGTTATTGATGCAGTTGCTTCTGCGCGAGCAGTTGTTCCCAATCCAACTGGATTTTGAATGGTAACTGTGGGAGCACTATCATACCCTCTACCACCAGTTGATATTGCAACTGATGATATTGTTCCAGCAGCAGAAACGATTGCAGTTGCTGCAGCAGATAACCTTTCAACATTATTAATGAAAACTATATTTTTTTGAAACTCCGTTGATACACTATTTTCATTTTTAGCATTAAAGAATGGTCTTACACCAGTCACGTAAGCTACTGTTGATCCAATACCAACTGTTTGAATTAAGTTAGTAGTTGGTGTAATATTGCCTTTATACAAATCTCTGTCTTTATGAACTATTTTACCTTCCACTATTTTATCTTCAATTTGCTTTGTCCACACAATTGGTCTATAAATTCTTGTATCTTCAAAAACACCGGGGCCATCGTAAGTATTTGTGTCAACAGAATTGGATGAGGTAATTTCAATAACGCTTCTTGACTGCTCTTGTAAGAAACTTTCTTGATTGAGAGATTTTGCATATCCTAGAGTTAAATCATCACCAACCTTAACAGTCTCAGTAATATCTCTGTCAACAACATCTGCACCACCTGTTCCACGATAGAATAATACTTTTAAGGTATCTCCAAATTTAGGTGCCTCGTCAAATGTTACATTACTACCACCTAAAAATGTGTATGATTTTCCGGGTATTTGAAGAATATCATTTACAAATATGAACAACGTATCCTGAACTGTAACTGGTGATCCGGGTTTTGCCTGAATTGATAATGAATCTCCAGCAACAGAAAGTGGAAATGTCCTTCTTGATCCATCAAAAAGATTTTGAAAACTATCTAATACTTGTAATGATCCTACAGACCATCCACTAAAGTTATCACTGGAGATATCATTTATTGTTATTTTAAATTCTTGAGTATCGACAAAACTTGATGTTGTTGGAATTCCAGCTGATCCAGTGAGAGATAGTGTAAGTATCTCACCAACACCATATCCATATCCAGTGTTTGTTATCTTAAAGTCCATCACAGTTGAACCTTGACTCACAACAACATCTGCCCTTGCTTCAGATCCAGCAAATCCCGGAGATGATGTACTATGAATCAATTGCATATCACTATATGATAGTGGATCATCAATAACAATCTTAGTTAATTGGTCAACTCTACCACCTCTTGCATAAAGGTGAGCTCTTGTTGATATACCACTATTAATTTCAAACTCAGTTGCACTAAGAACTCTAATCACTGATGCACCATCAAACGCAACGTCTTGACCACTTGGTGAATTATTATTTGCTCTAGGTGCGATTATTGCTGGTTGTATAAATCCACCAGAAACGTATTGTGTGGGAACAGTTGATATACCAGCGTTAATCGTAAATTGAGTTGCACTTGCAACACCAACCACAGGCGTTCCATCAAATATGGGATCACCCTCTCTTGGATATTTGTGTTGAGTTGCGTAGTTATTCTTAGAGCATGTAAATCTTAACGACTCTTTCTTCAGTTTGATACTTCTTCCGGGTAATAATGTATGTGCACCTATGGTTAGGACTAATACACCTGTATCAGCAGCGTAGGTCGCGTCAGAGACATCATAGAAGTTAAGTTCAGACTTACCCACATTAATAGTAATAGTGTTAGTGGTTACAGCAGTAATCGCAGTTTGTATACCAGCTATCGGATCAGTTGGTCTTGGATATGGATGATCACTTCCATAATGATCCATTTCACAAGAGAACACTATTGAACTTGTACCAATACCAACAGTATCATTTGTAGATAAACCATGACTTGGTATTGATATTACAAAGACACCTGTTGATGCATTATAAGTTGCGTTTGTTGGTGTAAACTGAGTTCCTACACCAGTTGTGACTGCGTTTGGAAGTGCGTATCGGAATGTATGAGAATAATCTCCACCTTGTATTACAGCACTACTTGCAGCACCTATAAATCTGTGAGTATATTGTTGACCTATAGGAGATTTAGATACATCTAAAGTTATAGTTGTTGCTGTTGTTGATGCAACTGATATTGCAGTATCAAAGAAACGATCTCTGTTTCTTGGGTAGATATGATTTACTGTAGCACCAAGTCCACATGTAAACGCCAAACCAGTTAATATTACATCACTACTCTTACCAGTTGTAGATAATCCATGAGCAGCAAGTGTGGTAACTGTCATGATACCAGTTGTATTATCATAGTTTGCACTTTGAACTCCAACAGCTGGGGCGTAATCACAAGTAAATGCAATACCGGATACCACCACTTCATTACCAACAGATAAATTATGAGCGAAAGCAGTTGTAATTGTTGTTATACCAGTAATTGAAGAGTATCCTACATTATAAATGTCCCTTGGTTTATAGAAAAATTGTGGATTAGTAATGTCAACGCTAGTTACATGACCACCACTAACATTAGCAAGACCAATAGTTGTAATACCAGATTGATCAAATCCCTCTGTTTGTAAACCTACGGATACGGTTTGTATACCTGATCTATAACCAGAACCTGTATTTCCTATACTTACACTGTTAATTGTTCCTGCTAGTGATACTACAGCAGTTCCACCAGCTGAGACTAACGGTTGATATCCAAAACCACTTGTAGATGCAACAGATATTATGACTCCACCTACAGGTATTGATGCAGTATTAACATCCCTTGCCACTGAACTTGCAGCACCGGTAAATGTTATTGTTGTCCCTGATCCTACAGTTGTTAGTTCAAAGTCACCATTTGATCCCGGTGCTTGTAATATGCCATTAATAAGAATCAATGCGTTATTGGTTGAAATACCAGTTTTCTGTTCTTTATCTACAGTGAGTGCATATTGTCTATTTTTACCGTTAAAATCTGATGTTAAATCATCATAGAGATGATTTGCACTATAAGTTTCAGTTGTTCCATTAACAACACCAGATCTTGTAAACACTCTTCCTTGAAAACTTGATGATGTTGTGATTCCAACAAAGTCTCTTTCATCAGGGGGATTTGTTATCGATCCTATTGGATTTTTTCCGGGAGGTGCTTCTGCAAATGTTATTTCATTTTCAACAATATTATAATTACCACGTATCTTCTCAACCAACGATCCTGTTGGGAATCCAGCTATTGAAGTTCCTAATCTTTGTCTTCTAACTTTAATACCATTTGTTGTTCCAATTCCAACAGATAATATCTTCATTACTTCACTTGTATTACCACTGCTTACACGAATATTGTCAGCACCAAAGAATGATGTAATTCCAGTAAAGAATATAACGTCCTGAGATTTATCAATACGTCTATCAAGAGTTGTTGTTACAGATGTTCCTGCGATTGGTGACTGAAGATAATTATCAACTGCAACCAATACTCTTGTATTTGCATTTTTTGATGTAAATGAATGTGATGTACCTATTCCAACATGAGTTAAGTCAAGAGGAACTGCAACCTCTTTCAAAGCGTCTTGAGCAGTTCTTGCTAACTGAATTTTATCTTCACCTTTTTTAATAACAAAAAGTGATGATGGTAATAATGTGGTTGTTATTCCTAAAGCAGGGAATGATGTTGATGCTATTCCTATTGCAGATGAAACACCTGTTCTTCTGTCAGTGTGAGCGTAAGATACTTCTTCACCAGTCACAAAGAAATGATTAGGCACTGTGATTGTATTTGCAGAAACATTTACAATTTCGGATGTTGATCCGTCATAAGGCTTCTTAAATATTGGATCACCATTATGCTCCAGAGCAAATTTTGTTTTAATCGCAGATTGTGTTCCCTCATAATTTGCAAAGGCACTCTCTATTGAAGCGTTATTTAAATCTTTTAATGCTTCACCACCAACATCTCTTGTTGCACCTGATGGTAATAACTCTGTATTTTCTTCAACTCTTAAAGAATTTAAGAATGTAGTTATTGAAACTCCAATACCTGCATTTGGCACAAAAGTTATTTCAGTAACATTATCCGATGTTCTTCTACCACTTATAGTTCCAAGCCCGGCAAATGCTGTTCCTACCTTAACGTTACCAAATTCAGTGATGTAAACATTATCATCATCTGTGTAATCATCAATTATTATGACCTCTGCTAACTCATAACTTCCATTTAGTTTATCAGCAATTTGAACAATACAATAAGCAGCGTCATATGCATCACCATAGCTTGCAATACCAACTGCTACTGGTGCAGATGATGATGATATACCTGTGCTTTGTGCAGACATTTCTGCGTATGCCATATCATATGATCCGATTCCAATATATCCCTCAGTCGCAATACCAATGGCAGTTGCATTTATAAACGCAGTTGTTAAACCAGCATCTGGTGTATATCTTACAACCAGATCATTTCCAACCATTAATGGGAAGAATGTTCCTATGTTACCTGTCGATGAGTAAGCATCAGATGAATGAATTGTTAATTGACCATATTCTTGGAATCCGACATTCGTCCCATCATGTATGACACTTACCTGATCATATTCTACACTTCCATCACTCCCTTCAACACTTACAAATAATTTAGCTGATCTATGCCCAGAAACTGTTGTTCCAATACCAGCAAGCGTGAATACAGTTCCTGCTGCTCCACCAGCAACTGACACACATGTCGATTGAATACTAACTAATCCACCGTTAAGTCCCTCTGATGATGATGGATCAAAAACAGGTAATGAAGTGGTTGCGGTAGCGACATTTGTTGTGGATACACCTAATTGATTAGTATCAATTTGATATGACCATAAAACAACGTTATAATCATTAATAGTAAATTTGTGTGGGAAAAATCTTAATACAGACTCTACACCATCAATAACAAAATCAAAAGATCCAAGATCTAAAGTTGTCTCAACGGATCCATATTGATTCATCATTGTCAATCCACGACCAGTATCATGAAGAGTGTTAACTATCAATATCTGCCTTTCACCAGTGAATAATCTATCTTGGATGTAAGCTACAAAGAATTGTGCCCTACCATCAGATAATCTATTTCGGTAAACATCCGCGTAAGGTGTTGATCTAGCGTTATTATTAAATAAATTACTAAAGTCATCAATCGTGACAACTCTATTAGATACAGACTCAGAAAAATCAGTGAGTATTCTTGATTTAAAGTTAAATTCATCAGAAAATGGTTTCTCAAATCCTTTAACATAATTTTCTGATACTAAATCAAAATCGTTAAATGATTGAAGATTTTCTACACTGATAAGATCGACTAATTTAGTAACAACACTTTCAGGACGAACCACTAAATCATCAAATCTTTCAGTTGGTAATTGTGATTCTACTTGTAAGTTAGCAAATTTTTTAAATCCTGCAGTGTGATTTAATGAACCAACAATATCTTTCCATTCATCATACTGTACTTTTGATTTTACTGAATATGAAAACGCATGGTAAAAATCATTATCATGAACACGTTGTACTTCATCATTTAAAAATCCTGTTTTTCTCTGCCACCCGTTGTCAACAATTGCAAAATGATCTGTATTATATTTTGATTCATATTTTATTTTTTCTTTTATAATACCTTTCGCACCGGTGGGAGGTGTATATTCATTACTACTTACTCTCTCTCCTCTAAATTTTGTTTGCTCGATTATTTGTCCAATCTCAAACTCTCTATTACTTTCAACTGTAATATATTTACTTGAATTATTCCACCCAGAAACTGCACCTTTCACAATAGTTCCGGAGCTATCTACCATTTGAATATCATCACCAATTCTAAAATCTGTTGGTTGTAACTTTACATCAAACTGTGGAAAATATTTTTCAGGAACTAAAGTTGCATTTGATTTTACTGCATTAAATACACCGGGAAACTCAATATTTTTTTCCAAAAATTCAGACATACTATAAGTAACAATTCCAACACCGCCATAATTTGGATGAACTTTTGTAAGTGTAAATAACGCATAATCATAATCTGATGAATTATACCCAGAAGCTGTAGAACCCACTCCAACACTTACATTTTCAACTAAGACTTTATCACCCACACTAAATGGGAAGGGATCAATGTATTCACCAATAGCGTTCAAAGTTCCGCTAAAAGTATTTTTCATTGTAACTGTCACTTCTTGAGTGTCGTTATCATAAGTAATATTTCTAGCTCTTATTCCGTTTGAATTTCCTATCGGGATAATAGTTGGAATTGAGTCATTAAGGGATTCAGTGTTTTCTAAAATTTCTACGATTTCTTCTTTTGGATTATACCTTAAGTCAACATCCCCTATTGGTTTTTTCGTTACTCCATCTAATACCACTAAACTAGGATTTTGATTGTAACCTTTTCCAAAGGATGTGATTCCTATTGATTTAAAACCACTCAAAGGAGAAATTCTCATGACCTGTGGGAATAAGGCCTCTGGTTTTAAAGTTGAATCAGTCGGATAATCAAATCCAATATTTTGTAAACTAATTTTAGTTGGTTTACCAATAGTTGAAGTAAAAGATTCTATGACAGCTCCACTTCCAACATTTGATGTGATAGTTGTAATCCCCGGCACAACTTGATATCCACTTCCACTTTCAGTGACTGTTATTTCCTCAATAGAACCATATGCACTTGTTGATATAGTTGAGTATTTAAGAGTTGATGATGATGGAGTGTAAGTATCAAATTCAGGTGCATCTCGTAAATCATATGTGAATGTTGTGGATCCAGTCGAAACAATATTAAATGTTCCATTGTAGAGACTTTCTCTAACAGAAATATTATTGTTTAGAAAAACTTCATCGTCAACTGTTATTTCTTTATTTTCCGTTAAATTATCAGATACGTCTATTGGAGATAATTTGTAATACAAATTACTTGGCGTATTTTCATTTACTTTTAAAGTTACTTTAGCATCAGCTGTTACACCTATCGTACCAACTCTTGAAACATCAAACACAATAGATTGTCCACTTGTTTCATAGATTTCATTAAATTTTTGATCTTTATAAAAATCAAAATTAAATGCGGGATATGATGTCGCACTTTGTGTATATGATAATGAAGAGTCACTCAAATCAAAAATTGCGTTTGAGTCTTTATAAAAAACAAATGGTGGATTTATTGAAGATATTGTTCCGTCACCGATAGAGGATATTCCTACAAATTCTGGAAAATCAGTTGTAAGTTGATATTTACTATTAACAAATTTTAAAGTATTTTCGTCAACAACATAAACATAATATTCTCTGTTATTTTCAAGACCTATTGGACTATCTGACGTATGTATTATTTTATCTCCAGTCGTTAACTTATGATCTTTTATTTCTATTGAGTCTCTGATACCATCATTAGCTGCGCCAGTGACAATCCCTGNAGCAACATAATCTAAAGGATTAAAAACTGCCTTTCGACGAATTTTATTATATTTTACAGTAATTGTGGTATTAATACCCGGATTTACATCAACAATTACCGTATCATTATTATTTAATCCATGAGTGCCTGTGCCAACAACGGTTACGACATTTCGAGTAATTGATCCGTTTACTTTACCTCTACCTTTTAATCTTAAACTGTGAATTGATCCAATACCAACATCTAAGAATTGTATTTCTTCAAAAGTAGGAAGTGTCCCTGTTAAACCTAACCCAAATCTTACACCAGTTGATCCAATTCCAACTTTAACTGTTGATAATCCTATGAGATTATCAGTCTTTCTAATTACAAATAAAGATGTACCGATACCGACCGTAGTGTCAACCGTGGGAGTTGCACTAAAGAATTTGACTTTAGGAGCTGTTTCAGATCCGTTAACACCATTTAATTCATAATTAACAACGTCACCAGTTTTTAATCCGTGTTGTGGTAAGAAGATTGATCCTCTAGGTATCACTCTAGTAGATGGCCCTACACCCGGATTATTGATAGTTATAGTGTTTCCAATCCCAGTTTCATTATCTGGATTAGCATGAGATGTTCCAATCGAATTTGATGGATTGAAGTATATTTCTCTTTCTTCTGCAACAGGGAAATTAGATTGTATTCCAGCAGTAAATCTGAATACTCTAGGTATTTCCTCAAGAATAGTTGATTGAGTATGAGATACTCCGACTGCTTCAACTGGTCTTAAGACTCTTATTCGAGAAGAAAGATTATCAACTTCTAATACTTTTACTATCTCCGTTGAAACGCCGACTTGATAACGATCATTTGTCCTTATATTTGTTAAATTACCCTCAACTTTAAAGAATGTAACTATGCCTGTTGCACCTGCAGTTCCAATACCTTGTGATAGAATAAGACGGTTTGAAGAAATACCTATTGGATATGATCCTACTAAATTCTTTCTTGTTGTTGATAAACCGCCAACGTTAACTATGACACCATTTTGCAAATTGAGTGAGGTCGATGCTATACCAACAAATGCATTACCAGATTCTCTATAAAATTTTATTCCAGTTTTAGTTTCCTTTGCAACACTTATTCCTGATATAGATCCTTTTAATTTTGAAACTTTAGCTCTTGCATTTAATGCACTCTCAACATTCGGGTCAAAAATAACAGCGTCATTTATTTTATAATTTATTCCACCAGATGTAATTCCAACGGAATTTACACCACCTTTAGTTACAAAATCAATATTTGAATCTTGATTAATAAATTTGTAAGATTCTGTTATGTAATCATAACCACTAAAATCTTTGTTTAAAGAATATGGATATGTGTTCCTTATTGCATTTGATTTGTTAATGTCAAAATCAGTTTGATTTGAAACTCTGCTTAAATTAAATTTATTTGGCCTTGAGTTAAATTTATCACCTATAACATAAGGAAATTTTGGTTTTTTGAAGTTTTTAAATATGCCATCGGATGATGGTGTTGAATCAAACGTTGCAAAGTATGCGTAAGTTCCATTTGGATATTCTGGTGTAACACAAAATCTACCATTATTTTCATCAAGAACTGAATCATCAGTTGAGGTTTTATATGTAAAATCATTTACAAAAAATTCAGGTGGGAAAGAACTTACTGGTGGTCGATTATCTTTTTTACTTGTTTCATCAACATATCCAGATTTTAATTGAACAATATCACCACCATCTTTTCTTGAATAACCGTAGGGCCCATAAATTGGATTACCATCATACGCCCATCCTAAAATTGGAGAGTGTTGGGTGCTGTCACTTTCAACCCCATTAATTAGTGTTAAGTCTTTTTTACCAAAAAGAATTTTACCGTCAGCATCATTAGCATATGATATTCTTCTTAGATTTCTTGGAACATATACATAAGAGCACTGTAAACCAAATAAACGGTTTGTTGGTGAACTTATAAAAACGTCATCATCATTTAAATTTGACTCATTTTTTCTATATTCATTCACTCTCCATTTTTGAATGATAGGTTCAAATCCTGCACCTTTTCCAGACGCATCAACTCTTATACTTGTTGTCGATTGTCCATAACCAATACCACCACTTTCAATATTTACTGACGTAATTTTGCCTGATGAGTTTATTTGAGGAGTTAACTTAGCATCCGATCCTAATCCGATAACTACTAAATCTGGTGGTGAATTATAATCAGTACCACCATAACTAACACTTACATCAACTATTCTTCCATTTGCCACTACAGGGGTCAACACTGCATCTCGTCCTGCGTTTAAATTTATTTCTGGAATTCGATTAAAGTTTAATATTTCAGACGCTCCATAGCCAACACCAGTGTTTGTTAACTGTAGTGATGTTATTTCACCTCTGAAAATGGGTTGTAGTGATGCTTGGAATGTATTACCATCTATAGAGGATACTCCAACTCTACCGATTAATTCAACAGAAATTGGGGGATAGTTAAATGTATGAGTGCCAACCCCAACGCTCCTTAATTCATTAAACTGTTCTGTTTTTAAATAAAAGTTTTTAACAGTCGTTCCAACTCCAACAGATGCTAATTTAAATTGATCATCATTTATGACTGATACATAATACTCTTTATCTGTAGATAATCCATCGATGGATGTTCCATCAACTGAATATTTGACTATTTCACCTGATTTGTAATCATGATTGGGAATGTTAATTATATTTGAAGCAGTGCTTATACCTGTTGATTCACATGATCTTGCTTTATTTTCATATCCAGATCCACTATCTAAAATAACAACGGAACTGACAATTGCTTTACCATTAAGAGATTTAAAAGATTGAACACCACTTCCAAAAGATGTAAAGGATATCGCATTTACTCCAGCGATCGCATCATCATAGCTTTTATGTAATTGAATAGTATATTCTGATACTGAAGATACATGGTAAATTGCTTGTGTTGCTAACCCTACAATCGGAATGCTCCCCAAAGGGTCATATACGACTCTCTCACCGGGTCTAAATCGATGATAGGTAGTAAATCCTATTGAAGACGTATTTATTCCTGCAGCATCTAATTTTACAGTTCCAAGTCCAACACCATCACCATTTATTAATAATTCATGAGGAACAGTATTCAATTTTGCTGCAGCTGATGCATCCCTTCCATTTCCTCCAGATATTTTTATAACTGGTTCCTCTACATAATCGAATCCAGAATCAAGAACTCTTATTTCTTTTAATGACCCTCTAATCGCACTTACAGCGGTTGCACCACTACCTACACTATCATTAATTGCAACAACGGGTGGATTAATAACATCAAAATTTTCTCCACCTTTAACTACGTTAACTGATTCTAAAATTCCATAGTATACAAAATCTTTTGATTTATAATTTAAAACCTCAACACCATCAATCAATAATCCTGTATATCCGGGATTAGTTGATATTTTATCAGAATCAGTGACTGGTGATTTTACTTCCCGTATTAATTTTTGTGGTTGAATTACTTTACCTTTAAATAAGAATTTTTCAACGTCATTTGAGCTAATAGTAACTGAATCAACACCACCATCAGGATCAACTTTTGTAAATATTCCACTGTTTATATCAGATTGACTTTTAGCAAATTTTACAGTGTTTGCATCAATTCTTTTAATATAGTATAAACCTTCAGAAAATAATCTACTAATGATGTACTCTTGTCTTATTGTTTTGCCTTCAGAATCAATTGTTCTTACCTCACCTTTTTGAGGTGTATAATACACAGCGTCTCCAGTAAAATAATTATGATCAACTTGATCGGATATTTTTATCTCTTCATCACCTCGTGTATAAGTTCCACCAAAAGTAAACTTTTGAAACTTTGGATTTAATTTAGTGACACCGGTAAATGGAAGAGATGATGATGCTACATAAACTTTATTTTGACCTTCAACTGGTTGAATTGTTTCGTGGAAAAAAGGAGTGTGTTTTTCCCCAACCATTAATGTGCCTTTTGTTGGGTGTTCATGAGAGGGGCCATAATATTGAGTGCCTCTCACCAAACCACCATCTGGTTTTATGTAAATATTTTGAATATTAGCAGTAAATTTGTTTAAATCTCTGTGTATGTCTGAATCTACTTTTGAAATTCTTTTACTAACTTTAGTTACTTTTCTAGGATCAGTTATTCCAGTTCCGGATATTAAACATGTATTTCTATCAAAGACATCAGTAACAACATATATTTTATTTGAAGATGGTTCAATAATTTCTGTAAATTTAGAACCCCACTGTATTCCCTCTGCTAAAGTTTCATGTGTTGTAACTTTATCTCCAATTCTAAGTATGTTCGTATCTTGAGTAACTAACTTGTAAGTATTGTTTACAGAATCTACAATTTCAAGAGATTTAACTATATAACTTTGAGCTGTGTTAAATAACCAGTTATTTTCTTTGAGATTACTTCCTATTTTTCCTAAGTTTTTTATCTTTACTTTTGATCCTATTTTTTGATTATTAACATCTGGTGGAATAATAAAATTATTTAAAACACCACGTATTTTAACACGGATATCATCATCACTATTTTCGCCTGATGCATAAGCAAAAGTGTTTTGGTCAATTACAGTATTATCATTGATAACTCCGGTGATGCCTGTAGTATTAATTCCTAAAAACTGATTTATTGTTTTATCTGAGTATGTACATATGCCTGTAGATCCATTTTGGTATAAAAACGTTAAGGTTCCTGAATTGGGAAATCCTAAAGTGGAATCAACATCAATGTAGGTTTGAGCAACACCTACTTGTCCAATAATTACTGATTTTGCATGATTAGAAAAATTACCATATATTAAACTTGTTGATCCACCGGTGGCTTGAGATGCATCAACACTTAATTTATAGAATGTATTTGTTATGATTCCTACTGATATTTTTTCAACAGAACCCACTGGAGCATATGCCTTTGATACATTTTCAAACTCGTCTTGGTAAAGAGTACGATTTACAAGATCTTCAGGATTTCCAAATAGAGGTTCAATTATGAAATCTCTTGTTTTTCGATAATCTGCATTTGATGGTGATATTACATCATCAATCGGGCGAATAATATCAACCTTTTCACCATATAAAGCTCCAAACAAAATGTTAAATGACTCATCAGTTCCTCTTGTAGAATAATAATCTTTTGCTTGACGTATAAATTGTGCTTTATTGACTTTTTCGCTTAAATCTTTTTGAAAACCATATAAAAATTGATTTTTTGCTTTTTTTAAAAATTCATCAAGAAATAAAACACTTAAATTTTCGACTTCAGTGTTATTTTCATGTTTTTGGGCTATTGAAGTTGAAAAAACAAGATTTTCCGGATCTGAGGGATTACGAAATGATGTAATTCCACTAAAACCTCTTTTACAATTAACAAAACTTATATCTGTCTTACTTTCGTATGTTATGATCTCATCATTTATCTTTATAAGTCCATAATTATCAGGAAATCCTGTTGTATTCGATACAAAAATGGTTGAGGTTGATATTCCAGCGGCTGCTGTTGTATTTGTGGACTTTATTACACTGCCACACTCACTTAATTTAATATAAGAGTCAATATTTTGAATTAAATCAATTGGCCCACCTTGATACTCTTGTCCTTGATAATATTGAGACAAAAAACCGCCAACCAAAGGAAAATTCTCTTGTACATAAGAGGGCAATTGGGTTTTTACTATCTGACTTAACTTAACTCTCTTTTCGGACATCTTTTATCGTATGATGTTTCCATTTTTGTAACTTGTTGTTACAGTATATGTTGATCCTGACGGATCAGCACCAGAACTGATCTCATCCACAACCATATCAACAAAACTACTGTCTAATTGTAAGTAAAGATCTTGCAATCCAATAATATCATTTGATTCAGGAGTGGCTGAGATCTCCAAAATGTCAACATTGTCTTTTGTTTTACCTGATACTATATTTATAGGGTCTAAAGTGATGCGTCCTTTCTTATAATCGATTACACCTATATTTCTTCTTTGAATCACAGGTGTTGATGATCCTTCATTTAGAGAAAATAGTGAAATTTGACCTTTTTCACCAGTTGAATCCGGAGTATCATACAAATAAACATCTGTATTAATATTTAATACACGAAAAGCACTTGAGCGTATATTAAATCCATTCATAGATCTAACATGAAACTCATTTCCAAAGTCAATTGCATATTCTGCAGCTTCAGATACAGCTAATCGGAGATCTCTTCTCATTTCAACGGTTGTAATGTTAGATGTAACTGATTCATGACTCGAATCAATTACTTTTAAGAATCGACTATATTTAAATCTTGCTCCGTAACTATTTAATTCAGATGATTCCGCATACGCAGTTAAATCTCTTTGTACTTTTGTTGATACAAGAGATGCACTTGGTGCTAAATTAGTGTTATAATAGACTCTACTACTTGTTTCGATAAACAAATACTTTAAATCAAGTATTTCCGGAACTATTCCAGCAACAGAATATCTTTTTAAGCTTCTTTTAATATTTTGTTTAATAAGATTTGGAACAAAATCACCATTTCTTGGTTTAATGCTTATGAAAACCTTACCGTATTGTGGAGGAACAAGTTCTTCACCACCAAATACAGAGATTGACTCTGTTTCTGGGTAAATTTTGTTTGGAATCAGTGTCTCATAGTCACTTGCACTCAAAGCTCTATTCTGAGTAGCGTAAACTTGAGGAGCAAACTTGCGAATTGACTCTACACTCTCGATACTTTCACCACCACTTGATGGTAAATCTGAAGAAATAAGTGAAATGCCGTTTGAAACAAAAATTTCAACAGAATTTCTCACATAAGATATACTTCCAGAAAATGTAAAACTATTTACACCGTTTCCGTCAGATCCACTCGTCACAATATATGTCATTTCGATCACATTTCCATCTTCAAGTTCTTTTCCAAACACTCCGTCACCAAAAATAACTTCATATTGTTCAGATTCAACCTCTTGAATAAAATAAATGTTTGAATTTCCAGTAATTGTCGATTTTGTGACACTATCAAAGAGTTCATCTTGCCTTGAATACTTAGTTGCAACCGAAGAATCGATTGATGGTCGCACTGTAACAACTAAACTATCTAAATCTATACCAACATTTGGTAAAATAAACTTTTGAAATTTATTTCGAGTTGAATATACATATGCTTGACTTAAATACGTTCCCTCATAGACTTCAACATCGTCAAAATTAGCAACACCATCGATTACAGACACTGTTAAGTCTTCTGGAATACCAAAAACAAAGGATTGATTGCTAAATTGACCTCCAGTGGTAGCAACAGGCCCTGCTTTGAGTGTTAAATTTGCAGGAGTTGGTGAAACGTCTGAGATATCAACAAAAAAATTAATATTCGCTCTTGAAGATTTCTTTGATCGAGGTACATATCCAATATTTCTTGCTAATGAAACTACATTTTCTCGTAAAGTTGCCGAATCGATAAAGACTTCATTCGATATCATATTCGCATTATACGAAGTGATGTAAGTATTATATGCTAATACGTCTAAAATTGTTGAAAGGTTCGATCCTTCAAAATCATAGTCAGTAAAATCTGAGCTACTTTGAATATAATCCTTAAGTGTTTGTTTTATCTGGTCAAAATCCAGATTTGTAAAATTTATAAGTGACATTTATCGAGTTGGCAATAATGCAAATTCTAACTGTTGTGGTGGAATATCTATTCCAACAATCTCGTATTGTATTGTCACATTCATTTCATTATCATCAGGGTTTGGAACAACAGTTGTATCCAATAAATTAACCCTTGGTTCAAAATTTATAATCGAACTTCTAATTTCATCCTCAATTGCAAGTGCTGAAACAGTATCTACATTCTCAAATAGGGATTCAGAGATTCTTGACCCAAAATCTGGTTGAAAAAACTTCTCTCCGGGAGCTGTAAATACAATATTTCGGATAGAACGTGCGATTGCGCTAGTATCAGACAAAGAAACAAGATCATCATTGAGAGGATTAGTCTCAAATGACATGCTTATATCTTTAAATTTGCGTTTTACCCGCTGTTGAGGCATTTAGGTATAGTTGATCTAACTTATTTATACCTAAAAATTTGGTATATCGTCAGGTTGTGCTTTTTCTTTCGCTGTTTTCCAAAAATAATTCTCATCATTGCCAAGGCCATCACGATCATGACCGTTTTCGACCTGATAATACACTGTTGAAACCTTAAAATCAGGGTTTTTCGGGTTCGCAGGAGTCAAACTGTTGTCAAAAATGCGTGTTCTGTTGTTCGGATACAAACAAAACTGCCCATTATCGAGTTCAATCAGGTTATGAGACTTGTGTTCAGCTGGTTGTTCACTCGTTGAGTAGTCAATTGCATCAGGATCTTGATGATAATTGTCAATCGTACAGATATAAGTGCCCGTCTGCGTTCCATAGTCTCTTGTATAGACCTCATAATGCATTGAACCGACGAATTGCTTCTGTACAACGGTCACACCGTAGTCCATACAGTTCCAAAATTGCAGATTATGCAGTTCCATATCCGGCGATGGTTTCTCAGGATCCGAGACGAACGCGGATATTGGTAATTTATCATACATCGCAGCATATTCTGGTAAATATGTTTCAAAATAAAAAGCGCGTCCGGGAATCGACTTGACCGAAACCCAGACACCTTTCACAAATTCACCGTGGCCACTCTGATGATCAGTTAAATATTCCTTTCTCACCCATACTTCATAGGCAGGAAGGTTCGCAATCAAACAAGCCATTTAAATTTTAAGTATTTTTACTATTTACCCTGTCCACGATATGCCTTTTTCTTAGCATTTCGAGAAGTTGCGGATAATTTGGTTCTCGCCGAGGAACCTTGACGAGTTTTTTTGGGGCGAGACTCAATGGTCGTACCGCCCATAGCGTATCGAGTTGCCATTATCGATGTGGATTATAATAATTTAAGTAGATTAAGATGATNAANAGTATTACNAGTATCGAGAAGAACGCGACGATCATTAGATTATCCTCGTCTTCTCATGTCCAACACGAATACGTGGGTCACACCAGATCTCAAAGTTTGCTTTCTGTGCATCTAAACAGAATGAAACGTCTTCACCACACATATCCTGTACTTCACCTGACTCAAAGACTTGCATCTGAGGTGCAAACCAAGGATATTCAAGTTTCTCAAAGACACCGTTCTCAATCATTACCCAGCCAAAACCAGTGTANTCAACTGTAAATGGTTTCTTACGCTTACTCATTGTCTCAACTGTTTCATGATTCATGACTCCACCGTTCTTACGGAAGTCATCTTCCTCTAACCAGTGAGCAACAGAAGTAGTTGAACCGTCTTCAGTGGCATACCATCCGGCAACGATNCCNTTNTTCTTTGTTTCATCTTCAACNGCNTCGGCAGGAAATGCAAGATCGCATAANTGCCAGAACTTTGCGGTATCAAAGACAATATCACTATCAATCCATAACTGATAGTCATACTCTAACTTACCATCCCAAGGTTTCTGATTGGGGCCACGAAGAACATTTGCTCCGAGTACTTTACATCGAGCAAAGTTTACCATTGATGAATAATCCTGAGATATCTGAATACTCATATTATTCTGAACCATGTCAAAACAAAGTTGTACAAAGTTCTTGAGAAAGATATAAGAGCATCCTCTACCGGGAAGGCAGAAGACAATCTTCTTTCCTTTCATTCTTTCTTTAATTGCATCGATGTCCCATTCAGGGCCTTTTTGTTTCGGTGCGACTGTTTTTACTTTAAATCCTTTTGCCATAAATGAAGATCACCTATAATAATTGTATCAGTTTAATCCTTGTTTGTCAATCTCTCACACTTAAAATATATTCTGATTTGATAATACTTTTCTCTTACGTATTTCTTTGGTTCTGGTCTCTTATATGGATTGCTCTTCTTTTTAATTTGGTCATGTTTGTGATACATAAAGGTTATACTGCACCTTATTTATACCACTTTAATATGAGTCATCTCCCATTGGTTCGGTATATATCACCTTGCCCGGCCCACCGTATCCGACCTTTCCTTTGACCTTGACATATGATAGATCACTCTCTGTATAATCCGTCTTTAATATTCCGACCATGACTTTGAGCATCTCCCATGTCTCTTCAAATTCTTCTTCTTCCAAACAGTTATATATACATCTATCTTTGGCATAGATGTGGTACATCGTGTCTTCGTGAATTCCAACCATCCCTTTAATATAATCTTATATGTATTTAGAGGTTCCGGAACAAACCATACAAAGGTATGTATATATTCATGAATTTTAAAACACTAAAAAGGCGGTTTTTAGCCGCCGAAAAATTTTTATTTCTTTTTGTTTTTGCGTTTACGTTTTGGTTTATCGAATTTAGAAAAAACATAGAGACCAATCGCCACCCATATTAGTATCGTCCATCCATAGTTCATTTTAGCCAGGAAAAAAATTTTGATTTGGTTTNAATATCTCTCTCGCGTTTTGTCACCTCTGTAGGTTAGGGTAGTTAGCTATTTTTATATACGGCATCGCGCCCGCCACAATAACATATAAGGGCGCAAATAACTGCCNNTAACTAACACGAACTGCTGTCAAATACTGCCACTAATTAACAACAACTGCATACTGATTAGCTGTGGAAAACTAANACTAANTACTCATAATTTAAGTCCTCAATAGTAACACTTAGGGCTTCGCAATCCTCATCTAATTTGAATAACTTTTCATAGTTAATTTGATGGGGATTAAAATCACTTAACACTGATAAATTCAGTGTAATTCTGTACTGTTTTTGCGTAGAATTAATGGGCAAAACTGACATAAACTGTGCAGCCACTAAGTGTATATAATCTATTGTATATTATCACGCACTAATTGTCAATAATTATCTGTAATCTCTGATAATTCGTATTACCCCCACTTGCAATTTACGGGCGTTTGTGTTAGACTGCTCGCTAAGATGACTATAAAAACTAACATTAATTCACACGAAATAAAACACTTAAATATATTTAAAAAAGGTTTTTTTCCACAATTAATGAAGTTTTCCACAGCCTTATGTGTAATTTAGTGTAATTAATACCGAGATCGCATATAAAGAATAAAGATCAAACATATACAAATAACACCATAAAATAGAGGAATTAAATATAATAAACTCATACTAATTTACCCTCCCTAATTGTCTACG
>FUFK010040334.1_pt1 | contig 31970 bp, 49 predicted proteins | sample 1021851 | NCBI WGS metagenome assembly FUFK01 (sample SAMEA51879418, study PRJEB19060) | metagenome | reverse complement strand
GCAACTATACCAATAGCACCTGCATATTTATTTGTTCTTTGATCTTTAATTGCCACCTATTTTCCTCGTTGCTGCTCTTTCTCTTAGAGTTTGGAATTGGTTTTGTATGTTTCTGCCTACTGCCATAAATGGTGCTTTTCTAGCTGATTTACGTAACTGACCAGCTTCTCCTTGTAATACTTGTTCTTGTGTTGATTGTTGTAATACTTGGTCAATACCTGTCATACGTATTGCATTTTGATCAAGCATATATGTTTCTCTATTTTTTCTAAGTACTGCATTTGCTGACGGACTTTGCATTGTATATCCATACTTAGCCATCAATGCTCTTGAGCTACTTAGATCACTTATATATTTTTTTCTACGTTCTAATTCTTCTGCTCTATATTTTATTCTTTCTCTTTCAGCATTGGCTCTCGCTTGTCGCGCTTGTATCTCAGCATTACGTGCTTGTTGCATTTCTGCATCACCTTGTAATCTACCACTGTATGCACTCATGCCTAATGATGCATATGTACCTAATGTACCAAGACTCCCAGCGCCAAATATTGCTGATGATGCTCTACCTATAGTGCTTGATGTATTAATAAAAGTAGATGCTTGAACTAACCCAGAACCAACTGTACCAGCAAATGTACCAGCACCGCCAGAGGCTAACAAGCTTGTACCATATGTACTCATAGCTCCAGAGACTGCTGTAAGTGTAATCGGATCACACATTAGTAATATACCTCCTGAGTTATACCAATTACTCTCATTGGTGTTGGTATGCCCTGAGTAATGGTTAGAGTAGGTTCATTGTTATAACCTAATAAATGTACTTCTTTCTTGCCTGTATAACTATTCATAGTAGTACTTGTATCTAACTGTGACGTTGTTTGTACTATAACATCATTAGTGTTTACTTTGATATTGTATGTCGATGATAATTCTAAAATAGCTTTTGCAATCTTTCTTGGATATCCAATCAAACCAGCCTGACCAGCTGCGGGTTGTGACAATACTATTGGTGGTAGTGTTTGTACTTCAACATCATAATCTAGACCAATATCTATTGCACTAGCAGGAATATCAAATACTGCTACACCACCTGATGTAACGGTAGCACTGCCATAGTATTTGATATTACCACCCTCTGTAGAACCTGAGGTAGCATGGACTACTTTACCTCTCATGTCTGGAGTAGAGTTTAGTCCTGTAAATGTACGACTTGTTACAAACTGTAATGCAACACCATCCGATTGTGATACTGCTTCATTTATCGAGATAGCATATTCATTAGTGTTACCAGTAGCTGTTGCACTTTGTATCGTATATGTAGTGCCTGTACCAGCAAACTGAAACGTTTCACCGGTTTGTGGTGGTTGTGTTGCACCATCTATGATAAGTGTCGAGGAGCTTGAGACTGATCCATTAGTGAGGGGGGATCCATGGGGTTGGTAACTCCCCGACACCGTTTTAGTTACTGTCATATCAGTTGGTAAATCAAATGCTGTATCTGCAAATTGTTCTAAATAATAGACTGTAGCTGAATTTATTGTTCTGGTAACAGCACTATAAATGCTATTGGTTGTACAACATACAGAGGCAAACGTGCCATCGGTAGTCCATTTTACCCACCCTTTTAAATTTTCTAACTTATGAGCTGAATAAATAGCAAGTGAACCATCTGTGCTTGTAAACAAAGCTAACTGTTGATCGCTTTCACTAAGTGCTTTTATTCTGTCTGAATCTGTAGGATTTTGTATTAAATGACTTGATAATAAACTAATTGGTGTAGCTGTGTATTGTTCTGTACCACCATCCCATTCATACGATCTAACTACCTTTCCATTAGTTTGTACAAATAATGTACCCCCATCAAACTTCCTAGTAATACCAGATAACTGTGCGCCTAGGTTACTTTGTTTAATTATACTAATATCCACTGGTGTTATGGGTTTACCTACAGCTGGTTTCAAATACCATTCTGCTGTATTTGTAAGTATTTCTAGTCTTTGTCCAGATAAAATATGTCTTATTTCATTAATTTCATCAGATGCAATTTGTATTTGTATAGAGTCTGAATCATCAGAATCACCAACATCAAAGTTAAAAAACTGTCCTACTTTAGATCCAGCAACTAAATCTGGAATGTTTGTTACACCACCAAAAAATAATCTTTGTTCATGAAATGCTATTGCTTTTGGAAATCCATTGACTGTTGATACAACTTGTTCTTTCCAATTCCTAGTAGGTGCATGAGATTTTATAACGACACGTACACCGCCACCATCTACTGATTCTGAAGCTGTATCGCTTGAACCAGCAGTAAATTCATAGTGGTCATCATCTACTACTGTAATAGTAAAAGTACCGTTTATGTTAGCTGATTCTAATCCTACAGCTGGATCTTCATTGTTTACTATATCTTCTGCACCAGATATAACCACTGATGCACCATTAGAAAGACCATGTGCAACGTGTGTAACTTTAACAACACCAGTGCCTTGTTGTGTTGCAAATGGATCTTCATCTAATTCAACTTCTAAATCTTCATTAAGTGTCGCAGTTACTCTTGTTGGATTTGTATATCCAGTAATTGTTGCTTCTACTTTGTCATTAAACAATAATTTTGTACCAACATAATCAGATGTAAAATATGATATACTTGCATCTATAATTACTCCAGTACCAGCAGATGCTGTATTGACATCAAGTGTGACCGTATCATCTGCAAATTTAAAATATGGTTGATATGTACGTTTGCCATTTAAGCTAGTATCAAATGCAAAATCTGTAGATGTAAATGTAGTAGCACCTGTTCTCTTGATAACTTTTGGTATAAATGAAGAGTGACACACAATCATAGTATCACCTTGTTGTGTAAAATTTAGTTCATTATAGTTACTAGAAGTCCATGGTTGACTTGTAACTGTTTGTAATAACACACCTGCTGTTGAGTAAATCTTTAATGTTTGGTGCTGAAATGCAAAAATATATTCTTGATCTTCTGAGAATATAAAAGGTTCAAGTCTTGTTGCAGCGCCTAAATCTGCTCTAAATAAAGTACCTGCTCTTCTTTCAAAACCACCTTGTGTCCTGAGTATTACATTTCTGGCTTTTTGCAAACTAGAACGATATTTCTCTACATCTGTCCTCGATATAAATTTAGGATCTATTTCGCCTGTAGCAAAATCTGCTTGATGATATCTAGCTGTTGGCATTTACGATGATACAGTAGCTTTCACTGTACCCAGTGAGCCACTATTCCTCCTATTTCTAAATCTACTGACATCAACTCTTCTGGTAGTTTGTGCTTGTGAGTCTTGTGCTTTTGCATAAGCAAGCTGTGCTACTGCTCTTTGTTGATATAATTGAGATAGATTATCGTTTCTTGCTATTGCACCAGCAAATAAAGATGCTAACTCAAATACTAAAGCTTGTTTAAAATAGGGTGGAAAGTGTGCTTCTGATGGCTGAAATGTAAAATCAGCTACTACAGTATCACTAGATGAAGCATCACATAAGATATAATCTTCGTATCGGTCGTATTGTATTACTGCATCACCCACAGTTACAGTATGTAAAATTAAAGCATTCGATGGTATAGCATATTGTGCTGACCATCTTGCTGTAGGTGTTTCAGTGTCTCTTGATAATTGTTCTTGTTTTGTTGCAAATCTCCATCTGCATCTGGACAACATATTTTCTAAAGTAGATTCGTATAACTGATTAGCAACAGTTGCTTCTGTCGTATTTTCGGTAAATGAAGTTATAGTATTAGCACCTACTAATACTAAAGCTTTACTACATATATCAAATTTACTATCTGCCATATCTAAAGTGGGGGTGGGAAAATAAAAAAACCACCCCCTGAACGTTATGTTCCGTTAGTACAAGTAACTGTTGCAGCACCTGTTGCTGATGAAACAATTAAGACATCTACAGTTGCAGTACCACCTGTGGCACCTACAGCTATAATTACATCAAATTGTTTTAGGTCATCGGTTACGTCATTGAAGTAACCTGAACCAGCAATAGTACCTACCGCGTCAGCACTCTTATAAACAAAGAGATTCTGATCGCCAGCTCCAGCTATCTTTTTCAAAGCACTTGCTGTTAAAGCCATGATATACCTCCTTATTCAGTTATCTGACATTCAATAGCGCCATCGTTGTCAATCATGACAGCTCCAGCACTAAAGTATGATGTTATTAAATTACTTACTTTTTCTGGTACATAGTTCATTTCTGTACGTACATCAGAACCTGTTGCAAGTCCTACAGACGAGCTGTGGTATGCATGACAGTCTCTAGTTGTACTAGAAATTGATAGTCCAGAATGAGTAAACCATAAGAAACCTAGCCATCTCTTAGCTGTCATTCCGCCAGCATAAGGTAGGTCAGCTTCTCCTACGTATTCTGCTCTACTAAATTGGTCGATTTGTAGTAAATCAGCCCATCCAGCTGGTGATACAACAAAGTATCTCTGTCCATCATCTGGCACATCACCCTCACCAAATGCTTCATATACTGTTAGTGCTTTAGCTAAAGTTAAAGCAGCTGAACCATGAACCACGTTGTTTGAGTTAGAACCAGCATCAAGTACATCGATAATTAGTTGATCCATTTTACGTCCTAAAGCAGCCGCAGCAGATTGAGCTAACACTTGTCTCTCATCGATGTTTGTTTTTAGCTCATCTAAGCTATCAACATAATCAGCAGCATAGTAATCTGCCAATGTTACATCTACTGTAGAGTGTGTAACTTCCATTGTGTTGACTTGTCCATGTCTAGATTTAGTAGACGCGGAACCTTTACCAACCTTTTGGAATCTTGCTTGGTTGCCTGTAACGTTATTTGTATTACGCACTGTATTGCGCAGTTTGGAACCCATCCTTTGATAAGCCATATGGACTTCGGCTTCAAACTGCTTAATAAATGCGTTACTAATTTGCGTTGCCATTATTAAGCCTCCAAATTGTTAATTGTTAAACTAACAGTTGTCCAACTTAGCTTAGATCGGTTGTCCAAGTAGGGCCGATATCCCCTATTATGGGCTGTATATCTTTAGATACACCCTGTATCTTCTTATAAAAGTACAACACCTCAACGTTTTTAACAAGAATTTTCTGCTTTTTAAAATCAAAACCTAACCATTTTAGCCATCTTATGTTCTTTTTATGTTCTACAGTTATATAATTAAAAACATAATCATAGTCTGCAAGGAAGTAATCTACCCATTTTTTAGTTCTTTTTGTAAAATACCTCATGTTTTTGTCTAATTTGTAGGACGAAAGAAACCATACTGAGCCATGCCTGATGTTATGTGGAGTAGATATTACACCAAACATGGCTACTGGTATGCCAGAATCTAACACAGTATAAGTATTTACACCATCTCTGGTGTACCTAAACGGTGCAATAAGAGCCTCTAGTGGAGTATGACCAGCTAGTGCTACCTCATATTTATCCTCTTGTCTTAAGTCAAATGCTAAATCAAACGCGTGTTCTGGTGTCGACTTCTCGACATAAAGCACTAAACTTTACCAGCCATATTCAATCTAGCCCATGCATCATCTACTTGTTTTACATAAGCTGGATCTCTATGTCTTGGATCAAAGTATCTTTTGTCTCGCATCATCTCTTTTACAGTATCAATAGTCAGTTCTTGTGCTGGTTTTGCTACTTCACTTGCTCTTCCCATTGATGAACGTTGCGATTCCATCATCCTTTCTAGTGCTGCAATACCTATTGCAGTAGATCCAAGGACTTGAATAGCTTCAAATTCTTCTGGTGGGAACGTTGAAGTCGCCCAAGCATTGACAGCATCTATCCTTTCTGAAGCATTTTCTCCTAACTTTTCTGCTTCAGCATCTAAGTTTGGCTGTGCATTCATTAACAAATCTGTATATTGATTTACACCAGATTGAAAAACATCCTCAGGTAAACCGAGTTCATGGCAATGTTCTCTCCACCATCCTGTAAGCGGATTCTCTTCTACCATTTCTTCTGTTATTCCCTCGACTAATGCAGGTAATTTATAATCTTCAGGTTTCTCTGGTAAGTCCTCACTAGCTTCAGCTTCGAGTTCAGCTATTACTGCATCTCTCATTTCTTCTTGTTTGCCAGTAGAAAACTTCTCTAAATGATTATATGACTTAGCCATATCATCAATATTTACTTCACCAGTTTCTGCATTCCAAAACTTTTCTGGGATATGTTCTGGTCTTGCTGGTACTGGTGCATCAATTGTTTCACGTGAAACATCTTCTGTTGGTGCAGTTTCTACTACTTCTTGTGTTACTTGTTCTTCAGCCATTTTGTGTCTCCTGTATTCTATTTTGACTTATACCTTTGTTTACTCTTCTTTGAATTAAACCCACGAGATAACGTTGTCCCTCTAAATGACGTAGAGATTGGTCAGATATTTCTGGACCAGCTACTGCATCGATAGACAAAGATTTAAGATATTTTAATACTTCAGATCCACCTGTGGTTGTGAACAGTTTGTAAAACAAAGTATTTAAGTTCTCCTCATCTTCTGGTCTTCTCTGGATATTATCCAAACCTATAAGCATATTGGGCTTTTGCTCTGTCATATTGACTCCTATTCAGGAGGTGCATCCTCCTGTGTTGGTTGTTGTTGCATCATCTGTGCCATTTGTTGCGCAGCTGCTTGCATCTCCTCTGAGGATCTAACTAAATCTTCAGGGATTCCTAGTTTATTAGCAATATACTTAGCAACAGCTAACTGATCTACTATGATATTTGCTAATTCTGGTCCTACTCTGCCCTGTATCATGCCAAGAAACCTGTCTACAGTAGCAACATCTTGTTGAAATTGGGCTTGGGCTAATGGGCTAGATGACGAAACTTTGACTTCTCGGCCATTAATTTTTGGAATTTTTACTCTACCTTGCTTTTTGAGTATGTAAATAACACGTTGTAATACTGGTGTTACCATCTCTGATTGCAGTCTTCCGAATGCTGCACCTATTTGTCTAGACAAATCTGCTTGTCTTTCAGCTACTTCTGTTGCAGACATTGGAGTTTTTTCGTTAGGAGTACCTAACATATCGTTATATAAAGCTTTTTTGATGTTAGTCCTCATTTCTCTTAAGACTAAATCAGACACATTAAAGTTGCCTACACCACCAATAGGTTGTAGTCCATCACTGCCCGGTGCTTTTGGTATGATAGTTCCGGGGATCAATTGAATGTTATCGACATTAACAACACCATCATCTTCTACTTGATACATACCAGATATAGCCATTTGTGCATTCTCTAGTATAAGTTCCATAGTAAGATTTGATGTCTTAATAGCAGGTAATGCATTCATTAATGGTCCACGACCATAGGTTTCACCTGCACATTTGCTCCATCTGTACACTACAAACGGGTTAGATCCTTGTCCTTTGAACGTTTCTTCGTATATTTTTACCTCATATTCCTTAGATATTGCACAAAAAAAGTTCTCTTCTTCCTTTAAATTGTAGTGATTTCTGTATACAACCTCTATAATTTCACAGTTTTTATCTGGATTTTTAGCCATATCCATAGCCATTTTCTCTGATATCTCTGCATTTGGGTAAGCAACAGCTAATTCTTTCATACGAATCATACGTCTTCTAAAGACATGATCCACTCTATCATCGTGTCCAGATGTCAAATAAACCTGAGGAAGAGGTATTGCTTTGAATCTTATTGGTGATACAGCATCGCCCTCTTCAACTAGTAACACACCTGTACCTAGTGCAATATCTAAAAATGATTCATGAATCTCCTGTGAGAAGTTAGAGTTTTGTAATATTTCAAAAACGTACTCTGTAACTTTATCAAGCATATCATTAACTTCACGTCTATCTTCTTCTGGAATCTCACTACCAGCAGTAAAATCAGCCCATCTGGTATAGTTTGGTACAATTCCTGCTTGTAATCTTGATGCAAATTCTTGTACACCTACTACTGCTGTCTCATCAAATATGCGATCTGTACGTCTTCTTGCCTGATTTTCTGTATAAAAACTCTCTCTTTGTGGTAAAGCATACTCATAACATTCTTCAAATATACCTTTCCACTGGTCTTTTATAGAACGCGCGTGTTCATATCGTTTGAGTAATTGCTTGACTGGTGAATCAAGTAAGTTAACTTCTGGTGGATTAACTGGTTGTACTGGCATCTAAGCTCCTAATGTCTTTTTGCTCATTAGATTTTCTTGTAATTGAAAACCTGTTCCGCCTCTTCGCCCAGATAACAAGCTACGTCTGCCTCTTCTTCCATAAGCTGATGCAACTCTTTCTTCATAACGTTGCTCTTTTAACTTAGTAGTTTCTTCTTGTTGTCTAATCCTTTCTCGTTTTCTTTGAGCAACAGCCCTTAAATCCTCTTGCGGTGGAGGTGGCGGTGGTGGCGATGATGGTTTAAATGGTCCTGCACACATTATCTTCTCCCATATATAGTTTTTGGTTTCAAATCAAAAACATTAAAATTCTTTCTAGCTACTACAGGTTTACTTTGTTTCGTACCTGATGTCAATGCTCGGCCCTCCCCTGCGCCCAATAACATATATTGAAGAGCATCGTGAACATGAGAGAATCTATTCTTGCTAGGTTTCTCCTCATATCTTTCCCCTGATACTTGCATTCTTCTATAGTGATATCCACCATCAAACCCTTTTATTAAGTTAATGCATTTTGGATCTATCAATATTCCTGAATCACCATCTATCATTCTTTGTAAAGTAACATTAACACTCTCTAATCTCAATGTAACATCATTAGAATGTGTTGGTCTTGCACTAATACCACGTCCTCTAAGTATCTGAAATGGTGTAGATTCATCTGTCTGCGCCCTATGATCACCTGCTGGATCACCAAATATTACAAAGTTTCTGGGTAAATACTCTGCCATTTTCTGTTTCATTAGATCACTAAAACGTAGAATACCCATATCTTCAGCCACTAATTCATCTATGATAAGCCATCTACCACGTACTCTTTGACCAAATACACAAGCTGGTGTTAATCCAAAATCAATACCAACGTGTATTGGTGTCTCTTTCATAATGGCTACATCTGACTTAGCAACGTGTACATCTCGTCTAAACATCTCATAAACAGGTTTACCATCTTCTATTTGCCCTAATTTATTGAGTACATAGACATCAATCCATGATTTGGTCTTACCTCTGATAATATTTTTATAGTAATTTGGTGTAAGATTCTTGCCATTTTCTCTTTGATCTGTATCTTCATAACCATCTAACTCACCATCTTTTGTAAATATTTCTTGCATAGCTGGAGGCTGATTGTAGAAAATCCAGTTATCTGGCTTGACTAACATCTTAGCTTCTTGCTTTGTAATGTAATCTGGTATGACAGTTTCACCAGCTAGAATAGCCCACCAATGATCTGTATCTGGGGGGTTAGTATCAGCTATAACACCATACCAGCTAGGACCACCATCGCGCATACTAGGATAACGTCCAACCCGCATAGTACAAGCATCAACGATTGACTTAGGTATCTCTCTTGCTTCATTAATCCATACACCTGTTAACTCTAATGATAACAGTTTCTTAACATCCTCTGGTCTATCTAGTGCTAAAAAGATAACTTCTAACTCTATTTTTCCTTTCTTAATGTGGTGTGTATACGGCACTGACCACTGAAACTTACCCCAATCTTGCTCAGGAAACCAGTCAATCCATGTCTTTATGGTTGTTGTTTTGAGTTGTGGGTTAGTATTTCTTATCACAGCCCATCTGGATCTTGCGATTCCATCAGCACCGGGCTTTTGTTCTAATGCTCTTCTAAAGATTTCAACACAACATGACACTGATTTACCGCTACCTACAGGGCCACGTAACCCACGAAAGAATGAATCATCTTTCATGAATTGTTTTATTATATCGCCATCTGGCTTATAGGTTAACGAGGTCATGTTCTACTGCTAGCTTGTATAACTTCTCTAATGTTATTGGTGTTAGTGATTCTAGCACTCTTTCTGCTTCTCTATCTGTCATAGCTTCTTTTGGTAAGCCTTTCATGTGACTCATTTTTACAGCAATAATTAATTTTTTCATAGCAGGTTTGTTATATTTTCTAAGGGTTTCTATCGAATGTGCCATTATTTTCTAAGTTTTCTGTCTAGTTTTTTAGGTATTGGTAATTGTTTGTCTACTCCTCTGACTACAAAAGGTTTCTTAAGATTGAGTAAACCTGTAAAAGGATTCCTAATTCCTTGTATATATTTGCCCGGATTACCAAATTTTGTTCTTCCTGCTTCTCTAACTTTCTGAACTACAGATATTGCTGTTGTTGCATCAATACTTCTATCTTGTTTGGTTGCATCAATAAATGGTCTTGTACCTGTTTTTGGATCATAGCTATCTCTCATTGTGAGTTTTCCTCTTGTTCTTTTTATTTCATCTGCTCTATTTTCTCTATAACTACGTTTAACAAATCCAACAGTACGACTCTTCTGTTTCATGCCTTTTATTAAATCTTTTAAATCAATTCTGTAATTGTAAACTTTTGCATCGTATTGTGGTTCAGCCATTGCTGTAAGAACACCTCTACGTTTTCCTGCTGCATATCTTTTTGCCCTTTTAGGATCAGTAGTAACGTATCTTCCTAGTTGAGATAGCTGGACTTTTGTTGCCATAATATCTGATTTTATTTGTGGTCTATAAGAATCTTTGAATTGGCCTTTGCGAGATAGTTTATTAATTACTTTACCAATTGGTCTAGGACCAGATTTGATAAGCCTTTGTACTGCTGATTTTTCTATTAAATCTTGGACATTAGGTGTTCCCTCACCTCTGTATATATTAACTTTTCCTTTTCTAACTAGAATATCCCCAGTCATTTTTTCATTAGGATCGCCATAAATCACAGCGCCTTTCTTAGTATCTTGTGTCTTTCTAAGATTGGTACGTAGGTTTTTGACAAATGATCTATTTTGTTTGATGATACGAGCCACACTACCAAGATATCCAACACCACCTATCAAACTACCTATTTCAAATGCCTTAAAAGCTTTGCGATTAGATTTAGCTAGTTGCTCTGGGGTTGGAGCATTCTTGGTTATGTTTCTAGGTAGTAGAGCCATTATCAATCAAAGATTGAGCCATACGAGTTGCATCTTCTCTGCTGTGTCCTTTGAGCATTTTATACTCAATAAAGTCTTTAACAGCCTCGTTTCGTCTTGCCCTTTTTTCCTTTGCCTCGTTTTTTAGAATGCATTTGGCACGTTTCTCCATTTTGGTTGTCATCTTAGTTCCTCTAAAATAGCATTATATTGGTCATCTGTAATGCCATATTGACCAACTTTCTTTTTCTTTCTCTTGATATTTTTGATCATATCAGCTTGTCTCTTCTTCTCTAATTGTTCAGCTGATGGTTGTCTAAGTTTGTTAATACCAGCTATAGCACCTGTAGTTATGCCAATCTTAAGAGCCATACCTGTGCCTGCCTCTTGTCTCAATTGTCGTCTCTTTCTAGCCAGAGCAACTGTGGATCTGTTGGTTTTAACAATCTGTTTACCGCCAGCCGAACCACTAGATTTCATGACACCACCGGGAATCTTTGTTTCATACCCTATTAGTTTTTGACCAGATGTTTTAGTACGTTTGACACCAGTCAAATACCTATACCTCATACCAGCCAATTCTGAGCCGATTTTGGCACGTTTTGTTATCTTGGTACCCTTGGCAGGGGAAATGACTACTTTGCCCATTATAGGGGTTCTACGGACGATATCAGCTGTCCTTTTACCAATCAGCCCAAGATTACGTTTTTGTTGTCTTAGATACAATACTCTGCCAGCTTTGTATAGCAGACTACCTACACGTGCATAAGGATTGATAAAGCTTATTACCTTGAGTGCTTTACCACCATATTGCTTAACTTTCTTTAGGGCCTTTTCCCTTTTGGTAATTTTTTTCTCAAAAATTTTAGGATTGATTTTAGCCATATCTTAGTATACACTCCCTACCTGCTGTTATTCCTATTTTTCTTACCTGCTACATAGATTCCTGAACCTGACAGTGCCAAACCTGTACCAGTATATTTAATCATATTTTTCATGCTTTTTTCAGCTAGATCAGCTTGTTCTTTTTTGTATTGATTATATTTAACCTTGTAGACATCCCTGTCTTTCAAAAATCTTCTTTGGGTGTTTAATCTATTTTGTGTCAACCAACTACCAGATGTACCTTTGGGTTGCGGTACATATTTGATCTTTGGCATTTTATTNANNGTNTTGAATGTGTCAGTGGCTCTTTGAGCTTGTAGGGCATATTTNATGCCATGTCTNACTCCTTGACCTAAAAGACCTACACCCGGAATNAAAAGCATTCCTACACTAAGAGCAGTTTCATTGTCTTTGATAAACTTCTTAGTTCTATTTAGAAGCGACTTTTTTTCCATTTCTTTTCTTCTTCATCATTGAAGCAATGATCCTGCGCTTGATAGCATCTGGAAGAGTCCTTTGTTTCTTCGTTAGTAACGATTCACCCTGCATCATTTCTTTTTCTTCATTGGTTTCTTTTTAGTTTTCTTCATTGGCATTTTTCCATACATGATCTACCTCCTATGGTAAAAAATTTTTTTTGCCCAATACTATTTGACCACAAGTAGTACGGACTTTAAAGAGAAAAATTAAGTGGGCGGTAGGTTTGCTAGTTCGGGTGTGGCAGTTTTTCAACCCCCATCAATTGTTTCGGTCAATCAGCAGTACAATTCCCTCAGGTGTTCTAACTCAAATCTATCTTGATGTTGAAATCCCCTGCTANTAGATGCTGATGTTGCTCTGGTGGCTTATGTCCTGCCCTGTCGAGCAGGTCCTTTGATGCTTCAAGCTGAACATATTCAGACTTGGCACCAGAGCAAAGAGACCGAATCCTACTCAATGCAAGATGGGATGAAAGATTGAGACTTCTTCGTAACTCATTCGCGTAATAGTTTGCTACCTTGGGAATTCGTAGCGCCTTGTGTGCAGAGATTCTTGCCGAGTTTTCCTTGTAACCAGCGCGAATACCAGCCTCTTGCATACTACATCCCTCGGCTACAAGTGTATCCACTAATAGNTTCTGTTTTGCGGTTANCTCACCAGTTGGCTGGTCAATACCTCTTTGGGAAACCCGTTGCATTCTCTTGTCTGACTTCATCTCATCTTGCCTCTGCCTCAGTTTATTAACACAATGATGTCTCTTATTGTTCTGTAAATCAAGCGTCACCAAGTCTTTCAGCTGTCCTGTCAGAATTTCCAGACACACTTCAGGCTTATATGNTGGNTAGGTTCCGAGACANCAAAACTTNCAGTAATTTCTCATTGTGTTTGGCTGTTTCATAATCCTCACTTAGGTNNCTTTTGTTTTGGCNCATTTTTACCTCATGCTGTAAATCTTAGCTGTTAATGGATTGGCGAGTAAAACATATGCCGAGAATGAATGTCAAGGATTTGCTCGCAAAGTCCTTCGGACCGAGTCCTTGACATATCATTTCGAGCATTGTTTATACAATCGCACCATTTACAGCTAGATTAACTAGCAGGAGGATAAAAATGGCAAAACATAAAGTAACACTAAGTGACTCTTTGAAAGCAGTCCAAACTCAATTCGAGTTTTACTGCAGTTTTGGTGTCTCACCTAACTCACCATATAGTCTGGAAGATTCTGACTTCAGTCCAGCGAAAGACTATCTGGAGACTGTGATTTACAAGAACAAGAAGAGTCTTAACTATTGGTTAAACACTGAGGCTCTCAGCAAGGCTGGACTTCGTGACATCCTCGAGAATGAGGGTTTCCACAAATCAGTGATTGACCACATAACTGATGAGCAAATGCAAAAGCATGGCTCTATTATCGTCTACACTGGTAGCCAAGCAGATGTTGCAAGAAGCACCATGGTATTCGCACAACAGTTATACAAGGATAAGTTCGGCAAGGAATACAATCCTGCAATCAAGGAGCTTACTCGCAAGGTAGGCAATCCTGAAAACTGCATGAGTTACAAAGAAGTATCAAGCTTACTTAAGTAACCCATCTGCATTGAGCCATCTTCGGATGGCTCTTTGCTTGTGCCTCTGAATTAGTTTCGCTTTCAGTTCGCACATCAGCATAGATTTTTTTACCTGCCAAACTCACTGGAGATGTAGGGTATAGCACCAAGGAGTCATGGTGTAGAAGATGCCTGTCGAACCTCAAACTATGGATCGTCTGGACAGGTATCTTCGTAAAAAAAATATGCTCTCGGTTTTGCGAAACATATTTTTTTTACTTCGAAGATAAGGAGTAAAGGAGGAGCTGTATGGCACTAGATAAAACAATAAATGTTTTGGAACAGCTTGGTGGTGACACTGAGCATTATTATAACAAAGATGGTGAATGGGAATTCACTGTCATAACAGTAGGAGGTAACGATGAAACTACTAACNGAAACACAAAGAAAGAAACTGATTGACAATCATAACAAACAGGATGGTACTAAATCATTCAAGGTTGTTGTGAAACTGTTTGATCCACAAGGATCTGGNACTTGGTTTCTAACTGAGCTTAACCCAGATACAAATGTAGCATTTGGCTTATGTCATATTACTGAGGCTGAGATTGGCTATGTTGACCTTGATGAACTTCAATCATACAAAGGTGTCTTTGGTCTTGGCATAGAGCGAGATAAGTTCTGGCCAACTGGTAAGACTATTGCTGAATGTAAACAGGCAATGGGTTGGTGAAACATGGAAGAACAATACACAATAGAATGTCCTAAATGTGGAGAACTTATAATCGGTGATGAACCACGAGTAGTCACTGAATGTGACAACTGCAAGGAGGAAAATGAAGATACATAGATTAGTCTATGTAAAATGGAGAGGCATAGATTTACGATGCAAACTAGAGCAAACTAAATCTATGCTTCAAGGATTATGCGAATGGTCCGACATTAACATAGAAGTTTGGGGTGTCAGATGGGGTGCTACAGGCATAGAGTTTTGTGGCTGTATCGGTCATGAACATTTACCAGATGTTTTATCTGCAATGATACATTCANAAGATACAAGCTTACAATTCAGAAGTGCCATACCACATAGACACAAAGACATTTGGGCTTACCACAAACAAAGTATGAGAGATGAGTGGGCTAATAATATTATCAAAGTACTAGATAAAATTGCTGACTCTAACATACAACAAATGCAAATCGAATTCTAAACATGGTGTTTAGAAACTAACGTGCCTGCCAAATATGGTTTGAGAGCGGCAGGCACAACCAAAACTACATAGGAGGAACAAACTATGAGTACAAGTGTAACTAAACCAGTAAAAGAAGAAACATGGCAGGAACGTGAGGCNCGTGAGGCTAAAGAGTTTAAAGATACACACTTGCCTAATTTCTTCAAGACAATGAAAGACAATGATGTCAAATACTTTACTGTTGATTTCAGTGGAGGCGGTGATGATGGATCTGTTGAGAATCCTACATATGTAAAATATGCAGAGATACCAAGCTGGTCTAGTATCAGACAAGAGGCTGGTATAACTGACCAAATGAATTGGGATCATCCTGATTACCAAAAACTTGAAAGAAAAGCTGCTGCTTTACACAAACATTATTGTGATCCAAATGACGTTGGCAATAAGTATGTATACAGACAGTTACAATGGGATAAATCATCTAGAAGATACAATATGAATGAGTATATAAACGAGTTTGTATGTATGTATTTGTCTTCTAAAGGTATCGATTGGTATAACAATGATGGTGGCTCTGGTACGTTTACATTTGAAGATGGAAAGCTTGACGTTGATGGTCAAACTTACTACACAGAACAAGATAATTTCGAGTTTCAAGAATCTGAGGTAACTAAGAATGGCTAACTGTTACTATCATGCACTGTCATCAGTCAAAAAATGGGGAGGAGTTCCAGAGGATTACCAAGCCATTCATGATTGGTTTGATGATAGTAAAAAACATATAGCTACAGTAGCACACAGGGCTTTGCGACATCACACTGAGGGTTGCTTTATGTGTGAACAAGTGTTCGGCACTACGATAACCAATAGTGATGGGCGCAAAGTACCTGTAAGATTGATAGCTGAACGACATATAACTGAAGATTGTGGGTACATTCCTAAAGTATCTGACTGGTTAGATTCAATACGAATCGAATCATGGATGAGAAAGGGCTACCTAAAGTAGGATATATGTAGTACAATAATAGAACAAACAACGTGGAGAGTACAATGATTGAAAGTTATATATTGACTGACAGGCTCATGAAGTTTTGTCAGCAACAACTTAAGAATAAGATTGCTGATCTACCTACTGAGTACAAAAATAACTCTGTCCCATTTGGTGCAAGGTGTGATATCTCATATGACACTGGCTTTCGTGATGGTCTTATGACTATCTATAAAGTCATTGAAGATATGGATGTACACGTTACTGCTGAACTAGATGAGATGGCAGATCGTATGGCAGAAGAGGCGGAGGCAAGAGAAAATAAACTTTAACAGGAGGCTTTATGTCTAGTTGGAAAAAAGTAGCAGGTAAAGCCAGTGCATACTCTAACCATGTATATATCAAACATGATATAACATTAGAGTTACAAAAAGTACCAAAGCACCATGACGGATCTTCTGGTCACTACTGGCAAGTAACTATAAATGGCAGTGCATTCTTTGGTGAGAACCAACCGATTGCAAGGCATGAGTTAAAAGAACGAGCTAAGAAACTAGCTTATGAAAAACTCATGGAGATTGTGACTGACCAGATATGGAAACAACTTGCTAAATTAACAAACGAAAAGGAGTAGCAAATGACAAACTTCAAATCATTTCATCGTGCTAACCCAAAAGTATTTGGATACTTTTGTCAGTTTGCAGATGAAGTACGACAAGTGTATGAACACTATGGTGTTGCAGCAGTATGGGAAAGAGTGCGGTGGCATTGTGATATTGATACGACTGGAGATCAAATCAAATGCAACAACAACTACAAAGCATACTATGCGAGGATGTATATGATATATAGAACCTGTCCGGGTTTCTTTCAAACACGCGACAGTATTGCTGACACATACAACTTTGCTGATGAAATACGATATTGGAAAGGTACACATGGCAAGAACTAAAATACCAAAAGACTGGGTGCCAAGCCCAGAAACTGTAATGAACCTCAGGTCAGAGTTTCCTGAGGTAAGTAGTGAGGACATACAACATGAGCATAGACAATTCAGACGATGGTTCCTCTCTTCTGGAAAAGTATTTGCAGATTGGGACTCGCGTTTCGAGTTTTGGTGTGCAGAAAACTTCGACAAACGTAGAAGATCCAAACCATCTTCTCACGTTGCAACGTCTGCCCAAGATGTTTCAGACAGAAAGTCACGTCTTGTTAGAGTTGCGCAAGGAAGAGATCAACAATCAGATGGGAAAGTCTTATCAATTCCAGAAAAGAAAAGGGATTGATGAGGCTGCGCTTGATGTACTCAACAGTACCATGAGACTGATGGAGCCATGCACTCGTATGGATGTAGCTGAAGGCCTCGAAGTAATAGCTTCAACGTTCCAGATACAGGTGCCAAATGAAATAGGTATTGAAGTCTATCTATCTGAGCTGACTAAGTATCCTTTGTTTGTATACAAAGATGCAGTCAAATCAATACTGGTTGAGTATAAATATCCGCGACTACCATTGCCCAGAGAGTTTGTTGAAAGGTGTGAACCTGAGTATCAAGCTCATAAAAAATGGTTAGAGTCAGTGGTTAATGCTTTCATAAGCTTAGAAAAGTTTATAGAAAGCGGTGGTGAGCTTAAACCTAGTAAGTATTTGCTAGATTATATGGCTAAAAAGTAGTACAATTATAGAACAATATGGAGGTAGCAATGGAAAATAGAGATAACTATATTGGTGGATCAGATGCCTGTCGCATTATCGCAGGTGACTGGTTGTCATTGTGGGAAGAGAAGACAGGTCGTAAAGAACCTGAGGATCTATCTAAAAAACTAGCAGTACAAATAGGTATAGCAACAGAGAAAGTCAATCTACGATTCTTAGAATATGAATTAGAATCTAGTATCAAGTGGGGTTATACAGTACCAAGAGATCATAACAATGAGTGGATGATGTCACACTGCGATGGGATGATACAAGATGGAGACCACCCCGGTACACTGGTTGAGTTTAAACATACATACGAAAACAACACATTCGAGAAAGTAGCCGAGTATTATTACCCACAACTACAACATTACATGATGCACAGTATGACTGAGTATATGTATCTGTCTGTAATATTTGGTAATAGTAGACATGAACACGCGGTCATTGATTGGGACCATGAGTATCAACAAAGACTATTCAAACTAGAAAAAGCTTTTTGGACATTTGTAATTACAAATACAAAGCCAAAGGGTTTTGAATCTGAGTTACCAGATCCACCAAAGAATATAGCATTGAATGGCATGACTGTTAAAGACATGAGTGACCATGGTACATGGATTAGATTAGCTGATAATTACAATAGATTGAAACCATTAGCTAAGAACTTTGATGAATGCAAGAAAACAATTAGAGGACTTGTTCCAGATGATTGTCGTAAAGCTGAGGGTGCGGGTATCGTTGTTACTCGCAATAAGAAAAACATACTAACCATAAAGGAGACTGATAATGGAAAGTAACTATAGTGATAGTCTAGTTAATGAGTTTAAAAACACATACAAACTAGAGTCCACAGATTTTTGGCAACTCAAACGAGGTGGTAAAAGTCAGTGGATCATAAAGCATAATGCTTTAGAAAAGGTCGCTGCACAAGATAACATTACATGGACACTAGAAGTATTGAACTACAGTCCAGATGTTGTTGTCAAATGTATAGCAAAATCAGGTGACAGAGTCATTGAATCATTGGGTGAAAGCACTGGCAAGAATACTGTTAGTCAATTCCCATATGCTATGGCTGAGAAAAGAGCAGTAGATAGATGTATCTTAAAACTACTCAATGCTCATGCATACATATATTCTGATTCAGAATCTGTTGACTTCAAAGAACCAACTGGCAACAAAGTAAAACCTGTTGCTCATAACAAACTTAATAATGTGGAGGAAAAACTAAATGACCAAAATAACCAACATTGATAAAACACCTAATGACTATGTCAAAGAAAAAGAAGAAGATAGTTTGGCTAAAGATCCTGACCATCAGGAATATGTATTCACAAATCCTGTAACAGATAAAGAAGAATCTTTGCCAAGGTTTCTAGTCAGAAGTAGATTAGCACAATGGACACACTATATAGCTGATGAGTTAGTACGATTAAATGCAGTGCATGATAGGTGCATGGAAATCAGTGCAAATATAGATGAACAAAAAGCTAAAGAACAGGAGGCAAACAAAGATGGCTAACTCACTATGTGAGATTAGACTTATCGGAAGACTAGGTAAAGATGCCGAGCTAAAGGAGTTACGTAATGGTAACTCCATGCTTGTCTTCTCTATGGCTACTGATAAGTATGATTCAAACACAAAAGAAACAGTACCAATGTGGCATAACTGTGCAATGTTTCCTAACAGTTATGCTAACAACCCTATGTCTAGGATAGATGCAGTCATGCCATATCTTACTAAGGGTAAACAAGTTCATGTATCTGGAACATTTGACTATTGGGAAAAAGATGATGGTAACAGAGTACCAAGTGTCAAAGTAAATGATGTAATCTTTTTGGGTAAGCGAGACGAAGAATCATCTAGTCGTAACAACATTGATCCATTCGCAGCTAAACCAATAACAGGTGATGAAACACCATTTTAATCATGACACATTTACAACTAGCAGTCTTACATTGCATTGACAACTATCTAGAATTGCATGGTGTCAGTCCTACTTATCAGGAAATAACTGATGAGGTAGGACTGAGTAGCAAATCTCATGCTCATAAAATAGTACGAAGATTATATGAGCTAGGTTATCTAGATATAAAACCGAATGTTCAAAGAAACATTACCGTCCTAAGCCAAGATGGTCAGCAAGAAAGATAGAAGATTATCCATCGTAGTCAAAAAGAAAAGACAGGCATTATATCAAAGAATGGCTGAATCAGGATGTATTGCCTGTCAAGACTCTGGAGAAAAACAAACCACACCTACTGAGATCCATCACCTCAGGCAGGGTATGGGTATGTCTCAAAGAAATGTAAAGTGTATACCCCTATGTGTAGACCACCATCGTGGTAACAAAGGATATCATGGTATAGGTAAGAAACAATTTGAAGCTAGGTATGGGACTGAACAATACTTGCTTGATACATGGCAAGAATTACATGGCCCTATCGACTGGGATGAATACTGCTAGTAGGGTAGCAAAACTACTAGCAGTCTAGTTGCCTAGTGGATTATCAGAACGAGCCTTAATCTCTTCAATCTTTGCTTTTATAACTGCTATCTCTGCTTTGTTGATAGCTATATCCTGTTCTAATGGTTTAATATCTGGTGCTGACTTAGCCTCTAATACATCTACTCTTTGGATCAATTGTCCTTGAAATACAAACAACCCACCAATAGTTATAACTAAACCTACAATACCTGCTATTGTTTTAATATCCACGTATTCTCCTCAGGTGTTCCTCTGCTCTTATTCTTTTGGAAAGCGCCTCAGATACTCTACTCTCAAACTCAGCCATAGAGTCGACAGGAATATTTGTACTGTTACTATATATTTGCCTATTGTCCGTATAGTCTTGCAGTATATACTCGTCAATGTTGATACTAGCCAATTCATAATTATCATTGTACTGCTTACTAGAGTATGCATCAAGTATAGTATTGTTCTGCATTGCATTAGCTACTATCGTCTGAACTGTGGTCAACTGTGCATCTACTGACTGTGTTGTTTGTTCTACTTGTTGTCGTATATTATCTATCGAAACATCTGGAACAACCTCTCCCACATTATTCTCAGCCACGACTTCTTCTCCAGATCCAACGTTCCTATCGGTCTCGGTGTCAGCTTCTGCGGTTCTTGTTTCGCTTGACTCAGTCTCCTCTGTTCCTGTGCTTCTTTCCTCAGGCTCAGTGTTTCCTGCGACAGATTGATTTTCTTCGATTCCTCCGCTTTCCTCTCCGCTTTGAACTGTTTCAATTGCTCCCTCGATGTTTGTACTTTCTGATTCTTCAACGATTTCTTCAAAGCTTTCGACTTCTGTTGCGAACGATTCGATGGTCTCCGGTTCTTCATAAGTTATCTCCTCAAATATATTTACGATACCAACCGATATCTCTTCCTGAGCAAACTCTTCCATAACAAACTCTATAAAAGATATAGGTTCTATTTCAGGTTCAGTGTATTCAGTGAATGTCAGTTCTTCGATGGGTATAAATTCTATTATTGCAACCTCTTCTTCTAGTTCAGATACTGAGGTAAATACATTAGCAATCTCTAATGTTTGTTCTGTTGTAAGTACGACAGGATCATATGTCATTGTGACAGATATGTTATCTACGTTAGGACCACCCAGATTAGCAGGAGCATTAGCATCAGAGCCACTAATATAAATATTTCCAATATTACTGCCAGTCCCTGTATACGTAACACTGTCGCTAAAATCTTTCCCATTAATTCCTGTAACATTTGTTCTCTCCTGTGTTGTTGTTGCTAACACATTTTGATCTTCATCTTGTATTTGTAATCTAATAGTAAATGTGTCAGCACCTCCACGATTAGGCGCCCATGATCCAACACCACCCTCACCATTTTGTACTTCAACCGTAGAGTCCAGAGTAATGCCATTATCAAGCATCGATTGGGTTACGGAGTCATCTATGAGATTAAACGATTGCTCGATACTGCCAAAGTCTCCGAACTCTAGGTCGTGTCCTCCCGGACAACAGTCGCCAATCCTTTGTGCATCACCAGATAAAGTCCACCCTGTAGTGCCATTATCAAATGTACCATTAGTAATTAGATTACCTGTTGTGTCTGAATTTGCTAATAGCGGTATTACTAATAGCAGTAGTATTCTTTTCATTTACCTCTTTCCATCTTTGTTTAGCCTTATCACCTATCAATCCATCAATAGGGCAGGGTGTACCAGCATCCATCATAGCTTGCCAGACATTTTTATCTTGGCACATCAATGATATTGAAGCTACTTTCATACCAAGCTTGGCTAATACAGCAGAAGCTTTGCGCCTCTCACATTGAGAATCTCTAATATAGCTCCCAAACGAGCCTGAGAAGCCGATAACAGACCATCCAGCTGACAGAGGTATGACACAGCTATCCTGTCCATAAACACTCATACTGGGCGCTGAGGCGCTATTTACAGCTGTCTCAGCATTTGTGCTGTTATTTGTGGTATTGGTTGTTGTACTGTTTGAGCTGGATCCTGACTGATATGTGGTGCTAGATTCGTACCCACCCGTAATGGCAGTGTTACTTCCCGCATTGTTAGATTGGGTATTGGTTGTACTTCCGCTAGACGTCACGTCAGATATAGCTTCAGATATACCATACATAAGTATTATTACTATCATTACGATAGTAGCTAACTTGATTTTCTGCACTTCCATTTTCTTAGTGCCAATGCTTTACGCGTTGGTCTTCCCTTACTATCTTTCATTGGGCCTTTCATACCAGACATTCTTGCACAAAAACTTCTACGTCTAGCCGCAGCTTTAGATCCTTTCTTAGCTTTACCTGTTACAGGTGGTTTAAGGTTAGCACCCTCTTTACGTTTGAAGTATGCTCTACCTGCTGCATTGAGTCCACCACTTGGGTTTTGATATTTCTTGGCTACCATTACGTCCTCGCATATCCGGGTTTACCCTTAGATGAATTATCTGCTGACTGTTTACGTTTAACTGCTGCACGTCTTTTGCTTGAAGACATTGCTCTAGCTTTAGCTAAAGGTAAACACTTAGGGTATTTGCTACGTTTCTCACCTTTACTTCTACCGCATGGTGGAAATGTACCATCGGATCGTGGGTTAGCTATGTCAACCCACTTCTCTCTTACCCAGCTTTTCAGACCTTTCTTAGCCATTACTTCTTCTTCTTACCACCGGGTTTAATTCTTCCAGAACAAACACCAGATGCATACATATTGGCATAAGCACTTGGGTATTTTTTGAATTTTCTTTTAGCTGCCGCTTTTCCTTTTGCACATAGTTTAGCCATTCTTCACCGCCTTTTTTGCACGTGCAGATAAGTCTTTGAAATGTACTACAGGTTTAGATGTTTTAGTATGAGTCTTACCTGTATGTATACTTCCGTTTGGCATCTTATGAACTGCACCTTTATGTTCTTTGCCTGATTTAAAATAATGTTTTGTGTTTGCTCCCATGTTACCTCCTAATCATCTTTAAAAATTATATATAAAATTAACATTAAACAAAAAACCGTTATGCCATAATTTAATGTACATAACTCTGGTTTCATCTCCTAACTAGACTTCCACCAAAATACAATCCTATTATGGAACTTACCACATGGGTGTCTAATGGTGTAATGACTAATCCTGTCATTGGTTTCCACTGTGTCATATCTATATCACTAGCAAAAATCCAGAATCCTTGTGATACAGTCTCTGTGTATCCTACATAGATAGGCATTGATGGATCTATAAATGGTGCTAGTTTGGGTATAACCAGTATAGATACAACAGCTATCAAAGCTATCCAGCGCCTAGTATTTTTAGTAAATTGATCTGTAACGTTTCTCGCTTTGTCTACTTGTTTGGCTGCAAAACTAGCTCGTTGCATGAACATCTTTTGTTTGTCTGCCTCAGCTTGAGACTTCTGGGCCATGATAGATAATATGCCACCTAACACTGTGCTAGCTAACATACTGAGTAATTCCATAGGTATCATTTGCTTATGAAATAGCCTCCTACTATCGCTGCTATACCACCTAGCCATGCCATAAATGATATTGCACCTTTGCCTTTGTTTATTGTCTCTTCAAGCTTTGTGATCCTGTCTTCTAGAGATTCTAGTTTGTCTAGTATTTGTGAGTTAGTTACTGTTCTCATTTAAATAATCTCTCTATAAAAAATGCTGGTGGATCTAGTTCCCACCATTTATGTCCATGTCTATAGTCTTTTGATTTAGTGTGATGGTAGTTATGCCAACCCTCACCCCAACTAAGTAGTGATGTAAGCGGACTATTAACTGCTGTACAATGCGGTCTAGATTCTACTACTTTGTATCCAAAATGTTTGCTATGAGGTATAACACCAAAAGCTCCAGCCACTATGTATATACAAGCACATGGAAATGAAAATAAAAATAGTCCTAACATAGGATTAATTGTGTACAAAATAGATACATAAGTAAATAGCAAGGCCCAATAATTGCGGGTGATAAACATATAATCCTTGTCTTTGAGTATGTCTTTCACCATTACTTTAGGTACAGTTATTGGATCATATAGGGTAAGCCATGCTCTTAAATATCCTATTCTTGCTGGTGATTGATTGTCATCTACAGGATGTCCAGAATATTTATGGTGGTATCTGTGTTGTGCTGTCCATGACAGCGGACTACCGAATGCTGATACAATTGTAAGATACTTTAGAATTTTAGCTTTGATGGGTGTAGTTTCAAATGCTCTATGACACATATATCTATGTATAGCTATGTTTGTAGAGAATACATTTATAAAACCCCATGCTATCAATCCATAAATTACATATTCAGGATAAGTAAAACAAGCCCAAATGGATATCAATACATTGGTGAGTGCTAATAGTTGTACACATCTAGCGTGTTTCATGTCCAACCAAACCTCTTAATTAACCATACCCATAAATCAAACTTCAATGGTTGTAGCTTAGGTAATTCATGATGGTCTTTATGATTACAATCATTAAATATCAATGGATACATATAAGGTAGATTTGTTGGTATACCTTTATCATAACCATGACACATAATACCTGTACCAAACACCATCCAAAACTTCGACATGGCTACTGCAATAACCCACATCATGAATATATCTAATGGTAGGGTTAAGAAAAGAATAGCATTACACATGAAAACCAAAGGGGTTTCGTTTTTCGTTAATAGNAACTGCCATNCATTCCTTAACCTCGAACCAGCTTTNNTTACATNAAACTTATGAGAATGNGTTTTAAATATAATATCAAAGTAAGTCATCCACTTTGGACTGTGTGGATCGTAAATAGTATCTGATGTTTTGTGATGAGTTCTATGCCATGCACTGTAGGATATTGGTGTGCCTATTAATGCTGTCATAGATACTACAGACATTATGTTTTGAAACCATATAGGTGGATTCCAGAGATTGTGTGCTGACCATCTGTGTAAAAATAATCCATTAACCAAATCGGTTAATATCCAAAACATAATGTAGGTAACTAATAGCTGTTGCCAAGATAAATAAAATATAAAGGGTAACGATAAAAGAAAATAAACTATAAACAAAAGATTGAGTAACACATTAGTACTCCCATCTTAGTTTACATACATCATTTTCTACTGTTCTAGTAAATGTTCCTACTGTTCTTCCAGCATTTGATATGCTTACAAAAAATGTATCTACTCTATTATCTGGAATACAATGAACTTCCCAAGCATTGCAACCTTGTGATTGTACCCATGTTTTATTTGCTTCATGAAATGCTTGTTCAGAGCAGTATGCTTTACTATTGCTAATTTTACCTGTTACTGCATTGTTCCAGACTAGAGTGTTGTTTTTTATCCAACCTTGTATATACATACAAACTACATCATCTTTACTTATAGATATTAATTTTTCATTTTCATATCTACCTTGTGTTAAAAATGTATAAACTTGTGTTTTCTTATCGCTTTCAGATGCTCCTGTTCTAAAATTTACTGTTCCTGATTCAAAATCATCTAGACTATCTGCATACAATCTATCAAAAGTTGCATCTTGTGCAAATGGTGTATCTTGTAATGTAAATGTATATGCCATATTAATAATTTAAAGTTATTGAAACTGTTCCTGATGGCGTTCCAGATGCGCCACCTGAACCAAATGGATGTTTTTCAACATCGTTAGCACCATTATCTTCGGTTATATAAGTAGATGTATTATTATTTGCATTTCTCCATTGGAATGTTCTATTAGTTATACCAGTATTTCTAGTTCCGGGAGTTGATGCGCTTGATCTTGTAAGTGTTTTACTTCCAACAGTAATAGATGTCCAAGCAGTAAAAGTGCTAGCAAATTCTATTGTAATTTCATCTGCTGCTACAGAAAGACAAGTTCTAAATAAATGATTTATATTAGGTGTTGATGGTTGTGCTGCAAGACTTCCAAGTGATGATGGCATTGTTCCACCATCAAACCCTGTACCACTAACACTTGATGATGAGTTAAAAAATCCTAATGCTTCATTACCTACTTTATTAACATGAGTCTGCCAACTTAGTGTAGTAGTAAATGTATTAGCTGTTCCATAAAAATCTGCTGCTAATTGTATCTCTCCACTACTAGGTGCATTACCTTTACCATGATATTCTGATAGAGCATGAGGTGCTGATCCACCAAACTCAGCAGCTATCTCGCTTAATTTTATTTGACCGCTATTTTGTAAAGGCATTTTTTAAATCCTTAATCTCTTGTTTTAATTCTTTTATACAGTTAATTAAAAGACCATGTATAGCGTCATATTCTACTGTTTTATACTCTTTGCCGTCATGTAGTGCTAGTTTTTTTTGCCTAACAGCTTCTGGTAAAACTTTTTCTAATTCTTGTGCAATAATTCCTGCTGACTTCTGTCCATTGTGTCTTGTAAATGTAACACCTCTGACTTCATCAATTTTATCTAGTGCATTTGGTATCATTTCNATATCCGTTTTNAATGCAATATCCGATACTGTAGTCGAGAAAGCTATAACATCGCCATCTGCATGAAAATCACCGTCTGCCTCCATTCTAAATCTTTCACTACTATTTGTGTATATTTTGAAACCATTTATAGAGTGGTCATAGCAAATATCACCTATGTCATTAACATCTGTGTCGCCGAATTGTATTTGCGAACAATTAGAAGTTCCACCAATTATTCTTATACAAGCATTTCCAGAATTGACAACATCTAAATCTTTTGTTGGACTTGCAGTTCCTATACCTACTCTGTTGTTTGATGAATCTACTTTAAGTGTAGACGTATCAACAGTTACATCTCCACTTACTGTCAAAGATGCAAGAGTGCCAACAGATGTTGCGCCTGTTACATCAGTTAATCTTGCTAGTTGTATCCCACCAGCAGTAGAGCCATCATGTACTCTCAATGTTTTTAAATCGGTATCAACAGTAACCTCTCTTACAGCTCCTGTAAAAGAACCATGATCTGATGTTGTACCTCCCCTTAGTTGTAATTTTTTAGCCATTAGGTTATACCTCCAAAATCTATTTGTAAGTTAGTACCATCTATAGTACCTATATTGCTCATGTTGTTATTTTGTCCATCTAATGCACCACCTAGTTGTGGTGTTGTGTCTTCAACAATATTTCCTAGACCAGCAGTTATACTTGCCCATGTAGAACCTGTGTAGTATTTAACTGCATTTTCTGTTGAATTATAAAATAAATCTCCCTCATCTAAACTTGATGTTGGATCAGATGAACCTACTCTGTATCTGTCTGCAAAACTATTTACTCCAGATATGTTAGTAGCTACTGTCGTTATGTTTGCATTTGCTCCAGCAACTGTATTGATATTTGTAGCATTGCCAGCTACAGCATTTATATTTGTAGAGTTTCCAGCCACAGCAGTAACGTTTGAATCGTTGGATGCGACTGTCGTTACATTAGCTGATATCCCAGCAACAGTCGTAACATTTGATGAGATACCAGCTACTGTTGTAATATTAGACGATATTCCAGCTAGTGTGTTTACATTAGCGATATCTGTCGCAACAGTATTTATAGTGTTTCCAGAGCCAGTTGTTAAAGCTCCTAAATCTCCCAAATCTTCTGTAAATAGTATTTGTCCAGCGACAGCATTGATATTGTTAATGTTACCAGCTGCGGTATTAACATTAGCAATAGCACCACCTACAGTGTTTACATTTGCAATAGAGCCAGCAACGACTTCTATTTCTGATGATGTTTCGTTTAAATCATCAGCTACTGTTTCTATCTCAGATACAGTTTCTGCTAAATCGTTTGCTACAGCTACGACTTTTGTAATGTCTCCAGCTACAGTATTTACTGATGATATATTGCTCGCAACAGTAGTGACGTTCGCCGCTATACCAGCGACTGTGGTTACATTAGAGCCAATAGCTCCTACTGCTGTTACATCCGATGTAATCGCAGCAACAGTTGCAAGGTCAGAAGCAACAGTATTTACAGCTCCAATATTTGCAGCCGTTGTATTTACATTAGATATGTTGTTTGCGACTGTCGTTATTTCGGTTGTTTTTTCTCCAAGTGTTGTAAGATTCGCACTAGATAAAGTTGTTTCTGGTACACCGTTAGCATCAAAAAATAAAACCTTAGATGCTCTAGTTGCTTTTGCCGGTAATGTCATGGTTGCGGCTATAGAATCTGTATCTAATAATTTAACCGATCTATCTGATTGCTGTTTGATATCAGAAAGCTTTGCATATATTTTATCTAAATCTGTATTAAGTGAAGTTATATCAAACGATCCAGATACTGGAAAGTCTGATGTTCTTTCTATTGTAATGTCTCTAATAATAGTAATAATGTCGCCATTGGAAGCGCCAGTAGAACCGAGAGTAATAGTACCCCCAGAACCAAACTCAAAAGCACTATCACTAGCAGAAGCAGTACCAGCAATAGAATACTGGGATGCCGAGCTTGGACTTGCATTATACGTAAGTAGAGACGTTCCATTGTAAACCTTTACATCTGCTGTACTAAAAAACTCAAACGGTATAGTAAAAGTCGTCTGATTCGTAGTAGCAGTATATGCTACTCTAGGTGTATTTTTTGCACTAGCTATAGTCATATGTCAACAATACCTGTATTTTATTAGTCTATCAATAGTCATAAGCACTGTTATAGACGTTTTTAAAGGCTCTGTCCCATACAAGCCAATTCTGTAATGGCAACATTCTTCTAACAGAATCTGCCTGTTCTCTTGGTGATCCAGTATCAAATGCTTTAAATACATCTAATACATTAAATGGCGCTGCACCCATAAATGGTCTGAATACATCATGTCCCTCAGGTTCTCCATATGGATCTTCCATATCGAATAGTGGTCTAACACCCATGTCTCCTTGTGTTACAGTTTCTAAAATATGGTTTAAATCACCATATACTGCTAGTACTCCAGACTTTTCTACTGCTGCAAGCCATTTCTCACTGCTATCTTTTCTATACCAAAATGCTGGATCTTTTAAAAAATCACCCCACATAGCAAACATTACCATTGCTGTAGCTCCTTGAACTAGATGAAAGTCTCGACCAGATGAACCTGACATCAATAACTTTCTGTTTGCAGATATCATCCATGAAAAAAACTGAAAAGGTAAAGACATAAATGCATTACCAAATTTAGCACCACCATATTTAGTTTTAGTAAAACCAAGCATTCTACCTACTTCATTATCAAATGCTTTATACATTTTACTATCTTCATTAATTCTAATTTTTCCATACATCATATTTAGTTTATCGTTAGGTGATGGTGTAATTATTGTTCTTTCAATATCAGCTTTTATTGCTTGTCTATACTTTTGTAATGCAGATCGACCTGCACCTGTTTTTGACCAAAGCTGTGCATTAGGTAAATATATACCATCCGTAAACTGCCATGGCATTTTTGCAATAACATCAGCTGTTTTTTTGTCTATACCATAACTAGCTAATCTTTTTATTTCTTGTTTAGATAGTCTACCCTCAGATAATTTTACTGAGTCTTCTATAAATCTATGTTGTGATACATATCCTGTAAACCTTTTCATCATAACTGTCCATGGTGTCAAACCGTTCATCCAGAACCATGGCCCTTGTGAATTATTTACAGGTGCTATTAGATACTTATCTAACATTCCACCTTTTCTTGGTGATGTACCGAACGATCCAAGATATCTATCCATAGCACCACCTTGTACTGTTAGTTCTGCTGCTGGATTGAGATATGGTGCTTGTTTTACCATTTCTGTATACACTTCTTTGTTTTCAATAAATGGTCTTAGCCAGTGATTCCACATTCTAGACATACCATGTGTCATAAATGGTCTACCTATATCAGCTTGTGCTGTGTATACAACACGTCCCATGCTAGTCAAAGATGTCCAGTTTCTCATAAATGCTGCAATTCTTTTATTAGTAGACGTTGGATCATCTGTGTTAAATGTTCCATATAATTTATCTTTTGCATCCTCAAAATGGTTAATAATCTTTGTTGCTTTACTGCTCGTAGCAGAATTTTTTACAGTTTGTAATGTTAAATCTAAATCAAGTCTATTTAAAAAATCTTCTAAATGTCTGTCGCCAAATCGTCTGGTAATCTCTACTGCATAACTCATACGAGATTTGTACATTTTCATAATATCAGTAACATCTCTTATCAAAAATTCTTGCAATACATCCGATGGTATATCTAAACTTCTTTGCATGAGTGGTCTTGTACCTGCTACAAAATTGTTTTTTCTTCTACCCATAGCGAGTATGCCATCTGAATCCATATGTGCAGAATCATTGAGTATAGTTTCATAAGTTGCTTCTACTCTTTCTTCTATTGTACCTTTGACTCCCGGTCTTGGATTAGCTGTATACCAGTCTGTAAGTATTTGTTTAAATTTTTTTGGATTATCTAGTAATGCTTCTCTATTAAAATATCTAGTAATATAATTTTTATTCATTTCAAATGGACCATCAAACTTTTTGTCTATATTAGTTTTCTGGTCTTCTAGTCTTTTTAATCTATCTTCTACTCTTTCTTTTATTGCATTTAATCTTTTCTTTTGATATGCATTTTTAACTGTCTTTATTTGTGTATTTACAATCGCTAGTAGTTCGTTTTGTTGTTCTATTTTACTTGCAATGTTTTTACTTGTTGCAAATAAACCTACTTCTTCTCCAGCTTCTGCATATGATTTATAGTATTTACGTACTGCATCTATACCTTTTTTTATAGATTCATGTGTATTAGGATCTGTATATATTCTGTCTGTTGTATCTACAACACCATCATATATTGCTTTATTAAAATCTTCATAACTATTTCTAATAGTAGATGGCATTGTTTCTTTTTTACCAAATATTTTTTTCCTATATGCATTAACAGTATCTTTTGCTCTTATTGCTCTAGCAGATAAATTACCACCAGATAACATAGTAGACTCAGTTGAGCCTGTTCTGTACTCAACAAATGCTTGATTTATTGTATCTAGTGCTTCATGTAATTCTTGTTCCCATCTTGTAGTAGTTTCAAGATGTGCTGATTGTGGCATTGCTACATCTTGTGATCGTGTTTGTACACCAAAATCACCTATTAGTTCAAATATCTTTCTGCCTACATATGATGCTAGTTGTGGATTGTCTTTTGGTAATGTTTGTACTATACCACCAGAATCTGTATATCTATCTAAAAAATCTAATACTTCTTTATTTATAGCTAAATCACCTGTATCTGTAGTAAAGTCTGCATTTATTTTTTTTAATGTATCTTCATGTATTCTTTCATTTAATCTTGTTTCATACTGTATTCTTGTTTCACCTTTTTGTTTTTGTATATATCTATTTCTATATATTTCTTTTTTAACTAAATATGATATGTAATCATTTTCATTACTCATGAGTTTTGCAATATTAAATGGTACAGAGTTTTGTCTAAGTGTTGCATTTTTATCGAGATGTAAATTCTCTTTAAACTTTTTAGTCAAAAATGCTGTATCAATCAATACTGTTGTTTGTCCATCTTTTTCTAGATATGCAACAGGTTGATAAGCATTTTCATTTCTAAACTGTTGTAGTGATTGTAGTCTTCTTTCTGATCTAGTCCTGCCT
>FUFK010420055.1_pt1 | contig 31972 bp, 28 predicted proteins | sample 1021851 | NCBI WGS metagenome assembly FUFK01 (sample SAMEA51879418, study PRJEB19060) | metagenome | reverse complement strand
ATGGGGTGAAGAGTCAATACCTTCTGCAGTATCTAATGAAGTTTATATAAAAGAAGGACAAACAGTTACTGTATCAAATTTACCTACTGCAAAACCTTCTGGGGATAATTTTGTAAGAGGTGTAAAGTTGTATCGCAGTGTTACATCAGCTGCTGCTACAGATTATTTTTTACTTGATACTTTATGGTTTCCAACTTCTACAGTAAGTTTTTCTAGAACTAGTAATGTAGCTACTGTAGTTTTAGAACATCCTCACAATATGATTGTAGGTAATAGATTTAAAATAAAAAGTTCTACTATAGATAGTGGTGGGTTTAATGTTACAGATGGAATAGTAGTAAGTGTAATTAATAAAACTAGTTTTACATATGCTGATTCTGGCAGTGATGTTACTACTACAGGAGATACAAATGGTGTCTTGTGTCATGATGTTGCTGAGTCTATAGACGATACAGCTAGGTACTGGGGTGATAGTAGTTATAACTTTACTGATGATTTTGCAGTTTCAGGTTTAAGCACTGTTGTAGCTTCTGAAGATTACGATAAACCAAATAGCAATATGAAAGGATTAACAAATTACCATAGAAATATGCTAGTAGGGTTTTTTGATAATCAATTATGTATATCATTTCCTAATAAACCACACGCTTGGCCTGAAAGATTTAGATTAACATTAGATTCTAATATTGTAGGTATTGCTGTAAATGGTGGGTATATACTAGCTTTAACAGAATCATATCCATATAACATATCAGGTAATAGTCCAGAGTCTATGTCAGTAGTTCGTATTGATGCTAACTATCCTTGTTTGTCAAAAAAATCTATAGTAAACGTTGGGTTACAGGGTGTAATGTGGGCAACACATGGAGGTATGGCATCATGGCGAGGAGGAAGCGGAATAGGTATTCGTACAGCTTTACTGCACGATTGGGATACATGGGGAGATTATTTAGACCCTTCTACGTTAGTAGGACATTATTATAATGACAAATATTTTGGTTCTCATGACACAGGGTCGTTTACTTTTGAACTAGATAATGAACAAGGTGGAACTTTTGTAAAAATTAATTATAAATTTACTGCAGCATATACTGACCCTATATCAGGAATTATGTATTATACTTCGGATACTTCAGGAGATATTATAGAGTGGGATAATAAAACTCAAGTATTAGCACCTATGGAGTGGAAGTCAAAAACTATAAATACTGGGAATTATTTAAACATGGGGGCTGCTAGAGTTATAGCAGATTACACTGTAACTGACGCAGAAACTCTTATTAACACTAATTATAATAACTCTGTAGCTGTGTCTAATGCTGCTGTATGGACTGAGTCTCAACAATTAGGTACTGTTAACGGCCCAACTGATTATACTGTCAATAGTGTAAGGGATGAAAACAGCGGGACATTAAATGCGTACCCTATAAATGGAGATGGGCAAACTCAAAATTTAGTAGAAGTGTCGGGAACTTTACCTGTAACGTTTAAATTTTTTGCAGATAAAGCTCTTATATTTCAAGGGACTGTAACATCTAATGATATATTTAGATTACCTTCTGGCTATAGGTCTGATACATTTGAAGTAGCTGTGTCAGGTTCAGCTAGAGTTAGAGCAATACACATTGGTGAAACACCAATAGGATTAAAAAGCGTATGAGTAATAGATTTGTATCAGTACCAGCTGTACCTACTAATACCGATTTAAGTCAGCAAATAACTGTGCTAATAGAAAATATAAAAGAAAATGTTGAGTTACTTACAGGACTTAGAGATGAAGCAGATAGAATTAGTAAATCAGTTACACAAGGACAAATAACAGTTGAAAACTTAAAAATTCAAAATATGAAACAAGTATCTGCTAAAGGTGCAGGATTTACAATTAGTGGACAAGAGATTCCAAGTCTTGAAGACTACAATAAATTGAGACAAGATGTGCAAACACTGTCAGAAGATGTTAGGATTACGAGAGCAGTGTTAAATACTTTAATAACACAACTAAAAGGGAGTGCGTAATGGACAAAGATATAAATGTAAAGTTAGGTGCAGTAGGTATGGCTTCAGACCCATCATTAGATTTACCACCTCAAATAGAAGCTCTATTAAATATGGGTAATCAACAACCTATAACTACTCCAGTTCAGTCATATCAAGAAGGAGGCATGGTTCAACCTGCTGGTGTTTCTATGCAACCTCAACAAGGACAACCTATGAATCCTAACATGATAGATATGCAGATAAATCAATCCGCTGCACAAAATCCTGAGTTAATTGCAAGAGTTAGAGCTGGTATAGAAGCAGGTTTACAATCAGGTGAAATAAATATGGAAGACCTTAACATGGCTATAGAACTTGCTAAAACAGTTGCACAAAATCCTGCTATGTATCCACAAGTTAGACAGTTTGTTATACAAAAAGGATTAGCTACAGAAGAAGAATTACCCCCTGAATACGATGAAGCTATAGTAATCGCTTTACTTATAGCAGCTAAAGCAATGGCTACTGATGTAGAATTTTCAGACCGTCCACCTTTACAAGTAGGGCAACCAGCTCCTATACAAGATATGAAAGATGGAGGCCAGCTAAAAGAAGTACCTGAAGGTAATTCTGGATTGTCTAAGTTACCAGAAGATGTAAGAAATAGAATGGGATATATGCAAGATGGGGGTGTGCTAAAAGGGCCATCACATGAACAAGGTGGTATCCCTGTCAAAGTGGCAGGAGTTAACGCAGCAGAAATGGAAGGCGGTGAATACGTTATACCTAAAAATGTTGTTAAAGCTAAGGGCACAGAATTTTTTGATAAAATGTTAGCTAATTACGAGGATAAAGCATAATGTTAGAAGCAATAAACAGTACAAATAAAAAGTCTAATTACCAACCGCAACTCTTATCCACAAAAGAATTAATAGATAAATACTGGGCTCAATGCATTCCATTGTTAGAAAAATGTGTTAATAAACAAATGCATGGCGAAATGGAAATAGATGATATTTATACTCGTGCTTTAAAAGGAGAGATGTATATTATTGTAGCTAAAAATGATGTACCAGAAATACCTGATGTAAAGTTAGTACTAGTATTAGAACTTCATTATTACCCAAGATTTACAGCTATGAATGTAGTAGCTTTAGGAGGTACTGATTTAAAAGCTATGATAGATGAATATTGGCCGTATGTTTGCGGATGGGCAAAGATATGTGGAGTTAAAAAAATTGAATGTTCTGTACCTTTAGCTATGGAAAGGATTTTAAAGAACGTTGGATTTAAACAAAATTATATTCAGATGAGGCAAGAATTATGAGTACTATAGCTATAAACCCATTAGTTGTACAAATTAAACAGAATAATTTAGAAACTATATCACCAATAAATCCTACAATGCACAAAGGTGGAATAGGAAAATTAGTAGGTGTAGTAGCAGCAGTAGCAGTACCATTTGCTGCTCCAGTTATTGCGTCTTCTATTGCAGCTTCAGGCGTACTTGGAGCGTCTATTACTGCAGCAATGACCACTACTGCAGGAGGTATTATTTCTTCTGCAATCGCAGGTGCAGCTTTAGGTGCTGTATCAGCAGCAGTAACAGGACAAAGTATATCAAGAGGAGCTTTAATAGGTGGCATTGGCGGTGGTATCGGTGGATACATGCAAGGCGTGTCAGCAGGAACAGGAGCAGAAGCAGGGCTCCGACCTACTTTAGATACGAGTGCTACTCCAACACTTCAAACTACTGCAAGCCCAGAAGCTTATACAGCGTTACAACGCTCAGCTGGCAAAGCAACAGGTTTGACTGGAGGGTTTGGTCAAGGTGGAGCACCAACGTCTGCTACATCTTTTGCTGATAATATAATTTCTGCTGCCCAAGAAACAGGTAGTAAAGTATTAGAAAAATTAACAGACAAAGGAGCTATTGCTAACCTTACTTTACAGGCGGCAGGTAGTCTAATAGGTGAGGCTATAGTTCCTCCAGGAACATTAGCTGAATTATCACCAGAAGAACAAGCATTACTTGAAGAACGTAAAGAAGAATTACAAGCTTTAAGACTTAGAGATTTGGAAAGATATAACCAAGCTATTGAACTTTCAAAAGCATATATGGTTCAAGCAGGACAAATTGACCCTACTTATTTTGCTCAACAAGAAGCAAACAAATCAAAAATTCAATCCGCTAGAACAATAAGAGACATACAAGAAAAAGCGGCTCTTGACAATATGAGTTTTACTGATGCTGATACAAGAAGAATGAATTTAGATGCCAACAGATTATCTCAATCTAAATTTGACGAAGGGTTTGCAACAGGACTAGACACTAAGACTAGATTAATAAGTGCAGCAGAAAGTACAATGCCTACTGCTAGCCAAACAGTTAACTATTCTGCAGGTTTAAAAGACTTGCAAGATGTATACGCTGGACAAAGAGCAGAAGCTGATAAAGAAAGAGAAAATATTCAAATGATGTTCGCTGGTTTAAATACTAAAGAAGGCAACACTCCTGAAGAAGCAGCAAGAAAAGCTAAATTTTATGATGACTATATGACAAATTTAACAAATTTAGGTACCACATAGGATAAACAATGGCAGTACTAGACCCAAGAAAATATATGGAAGCTGTAAAATCAGCTAATGAACTAAGAGATATACAACGTGCTAATCAAATAAGAAGTGATTTCCAAGAGTTTACTCCTGACTTAACAACAGATTTTGCAGGTTTAAAACTGGAAGCTCAACCTGAAACACGTTCTATGATTAGAAAAAATGTTGATGGTAGCTACGGTACAGACACAGGACTTGATGAGCTTAATAGAACAGGAAAAATTACAGGAAATGAAGTTGGTTTAATAGACCCAAATAAAGCACCACCTGCAAGTGCTGCTGCTATGGAAACTAATTATAATCAATACCAAAATATAGTTGAAGATAGATTTAAAAAAGCATCACCTACTGGTCTTGCACCTAACATAGGTAATCTATCATTCGGAAGATTTATAGATTCATTAGCTGGAGACAAAGATTATCTACTTAATAAAGATGGTGAGCCGATAAGTGGGCTAGGGCAATTAGGTCGTCTGTTTTATAGTACAGGTGAAAATGAAATTGACGAGTACCAAACAAAAAAAGCTATAGCCGAAAAAATAGCTGGTGGAGGTTTTGTAGAAGGTATAAAAGATGTCGATACTTATTTAGAATTTGGGCAACGTAATATGCCATCTGGTGCTGCATCAGATGTATTACAATCTAGAATAGATAAAGAACGAATGGATAGGTTTTCTCAAACATTAGATTTTACTAAAGACGAGCGAGAAGAATTAGACAGAGTTAATAAAATTACAGACCCAAACGAAAAAAATGAAGCTAAAAAAACAATAGCTAGAAAAATAGATGTAAGAAGGCAAAGAGAAATATTAGAAAAAATTAAAGCTATGCCTGAAGGCCCAGTCAAAAGAGCTAACCTTGAAGAATTTAGAAATAACTTGCGAACATCTATTCTTGAAGATGAAGTTGTAAATGTAAGACAGTCAGATGGTAGTTATAGAGCTATGCCTAAAATAGTAGCAGAAATAGAAGCTATACAAAATACTACTGACCCAACTAAAATAACCAAGACATTTCAAAATGTAACTCTTAGCTCTGCTAATGATACTGTAAGAATGGCTATACAAAAAAGAAATCAAATTGTAGCACAAGCTAATATAGCTAAGTCTGAAGGTAATAGAGAAAAATTTGAACAACTTGTAAATCAACTATCTGCACTCGACAACGGTATAGTTCTAGCACAAGGTATGCAAGGATTAAATGATTTAGATGTAGGTGATACAAGAAGACTAAGTGCTACGCTATCAAATTCTTTAGGGCGTAGCGTACAAATTGTACCAAGAGATGACAATTCATTTGATGTTACAGGTTTAGTAGAGGGAACAAAAACAATGACTGCTGCTGATATAAAACGTATAGCACGACCTATATTTGACCAAGCACATAAAAAACAAATGCAAGAAATAGCTATAAATCGAGCAAACGAAATATTTACAAACGAATTAGAAATTAAAAAACAAGCATTTACATCAGCAGCAGAATATAACAAAGCTGTAGCAGTAGAAAAAATAAAAGCGGAAGCTGCATTAAAAGAAAAAGGATACACAATCACTAAAACAGATGATGGAACTCTTGTTGAAAAAGATGGAGCTATAGGTATTCTTGATATAAGAGAAGGTAAAAATCAAGCGGGTGAAGACGCAGAATTTTTCTATGTAAGAGATATAAACACAGCGGAGCTAGGCTCAGGTGTTGGTCTATCTGTTAGTGACTATATAGGTGCTACACAATAGTAGGAGTTTATAATGGCAATACGTGCAGGTTTGTATACTCCGAGTGTTAAAAGCGTTGCCGATAGTATACCTAGTGTTGAAAGCGTTGCCCAAAGTATAGACAATTTACCTAGCACTAGTGAGATAGCACAAAGCAATCTAAACACTCTTGCAAATATACAAGCAACAACTGATGCCATTGGCTATGAACCACCTGATGAAACTCCTCAAGTTTTCTATAGCCCAAGCACTAGAAAGATGTTTGTCAACGGCTTGATGTTTGATGATGACGACGCTAAGACAGCATTACAATCTGTAGAAAAACTTAAAGACAGACCATTAAAACCTTCATTAAATGTTGCAAAAGACTGGGCAAGAGTATCTCCTGAAGACTACGGCTCATACATTAAAGGAATTAAAAATCCACAAGCAGGCAGACTAGCTGCAGAAAACTTTGATATAGGTGGTAGCAATTTAAAACTACTATATGGTAGAGCGTCTCAATTCTTTGGGGCTGAAGACTACGGACAAGGTTTGGTTGACGAAGCTATTAGAGAGATAGAAAAGAACGAACCATTCCAAAGAGAATTTACTAATATAAAAAGTGGTTATATAAGAGACGGAGATGCAGGGGAATCACATGATGCTATAGATTGGTTTATAGCTAACTTTGCTCAACAAGGCCCTAACTTAATAGAGTCTGTAGCAGCTGCATTACTAGGTGCTTTAGCAGGTGGTGTAACAGGAGCTAATCCATTTACTGCTGTAGGTGGTGCAATATCTACTGTTTTAAAAAAAGAATCATATAAAAGTGCTGTAATAAAAGCAGCTAAAAAATATCAGAAAGACCCAGCTTCTCTTGACCCTGGAGAAAGAAAATTACTTCGTGAGATATCAAGCTTAACAGCTGTTGCTGAACGACAAAATCCTAATATGCTTATGGGTATACCAGTAACTCCTGGTTACAAACAAGCAATCCTTAAAAAGAATAAAGCTAATCTTGATGCAGCTATAGATGCTGGAGTAGAAGGAACTGCCCAACGAATACGTGACGTAGGTAAAAGCCAAGCTATAAAAGGTGGAGCTGCTACTGGCCTTGGTGTTAGTAGTTATGGTATAGGTCTTGGAGATATATATGGTGAGCAAAGAGAAATGGGTCAAGACGATAGAGTGTCTGCGGCTCTTACTGCAATACCTTATGCTGCAATGGAAATGCTACCAGAGTTTATATTAGCCGCAAGAATATTTAATGTTAAACCAAGAGTAATAAACAAAACATTATTAGAAGGAACTGACCAAGGCGGACGAACAGCAAGAGCATTAAAAGGATTTGGAGTTGGTGGTGCACTAGAAGGTACAACAGAGGTAGCACAAGAAAGTTTAATACTAGCTAACACAGGACAACTTGATGCTAAAAGTCCACAAGTACAAAATAGATTAGTTAATGCATTTGCAGCAGGGTTCTTTGTTGGTGGCCCAATCGGTGGTGTAGCTAACTTACTTGCTAGACCTAGCTCAGATATACTAAATAAAAATAATCAAAGGACTGAACCAAATGATGACCCAACACCAGAAGCAACTGCAGGAGCAACTACAGGAACAGTTCTAGGTGAACAACTACCTTTACCTGGAATTGACCAGCCTACGGGTGGAGAAGTGTTTGCTGCTGGTACTAGGAGAATTTTATCAGAACCAGTGCTTGATACACCAGAAGTTCCTACTGTATCTAGCCAAACAAGTTTAATTCTTGAAGATATTCAAAACAAACAAACTAAAAAAGAAATAAAAGATGCTGAAAAAGACATAGATAAAAAACTAGAAACTACTAAGACAGAAGATACAACTGTTGAAACAAAAGATACAACTGTTGAAACAAAAGATACAAATGCTATCGCAGCAATAGCTAAAATACTTGAAAATAGAACTAACAAAGAAATAAAAAACGTTGAAAAAGATTTAAAAAATAAAGAAGTTGGAACTACAACACCAGGTAAAGCAAAACTATCTGCTGTAGATAAACACAATCAAAGGTTAGCTGATATAAGAACTTTTGATAGAACAGCGTTATCCGCATACGAACTTAAGTCTACTCAAAAAGATTTAAAAGGTAGGAAAAAAACAATAGATAGTTATGTAACTCGAAAAATAGAAGGGTTAGATACAGAAAAGTTATCTGAAGTATTACAAACAAAGTTAAATAGAAAAGTTACTTTAGAGAGAGCAGGTAAAACAAACACTGCTGAATACAGAAATGTAATAGAAGATATTGAAGCAATACAAAGATATTTAGCTTTACTTGTACAACCAGTTCAAGCAGGAATAGAGAAAACAGGAGCAGATGCAGGTGAAGAAATAGTTGCTAATAATTTAGAAGATTTAGAAAAAGAAGCTAATAAACTTTTAAGAAAAGGTAGAAGAAAAAGTAAAACTACAGGTAAATTTAAAAAGCCATCAGTAGGTGAAGATATTAATGCGTTAAGAAAACAACAACAAGAAATTTTTAATAAAGCCATAGCAGAACAAGAAGGAGGTAAAGAAGATGCCGATACGAAGCAAAAAACAACTAAAGTGGTTACAGGCAAACAAGCCAGAGGTAGCGGAACAACTACTGCAGGAGACAACCAGACAACAGATGTTGACACTGCCGACATCAAAGGGATTAAAGAGCCTGTCGGAAAAAAGGAGAAAGGAAAGGCTAAACTACAAGTTAAGAAAGAAGAAGACACCACTGGGAAAACTAACCAAGAACCTGTTCAGGAACCAACCGATATCGAGGGGAAAGATAAACAAACCGAAGTAGAAAGTAAGTTTGAACAAAAATTAAGGATGGAAAAAATAGCCAAAGCTAGAGCAAAACCAAAAGACTTTAAGAAAAAATACAAAAATACACAAGAAGCTTGGGATGATATCAAACCAGTAATAGCTGGTGGTTTTCTTATAGAAAAAATACCTGTTACAATTAACAACTCTATAGCTAAAGCTGTACAGGAAAGCACAGCAATAGACACAGCAGAAATTAGAAACTTGTTCCTTGGTTTAACTGAGCAAGATTTTGTAGATATAAATGTAGAACAAACTGTTTATACTAATATGCGTATTGCACAATTTGAAGCAGCTCTTTTAGATAATGCTACTAAAGAGTCTATACTATCAGATATAGTAGACATAGGTTGGTTAGATAAAGAAAGTAAAGTTTATGGAGATAAACTCTTTACTAAAACAGCAGTTCAAAACGCTCGTAATTTTTTAAATAATTATTTTGCACGAACAGGGTCATACACTGAAAACGAAGCTGTTGCTTTAGATGATATAATATACGATAGACTTACAACTAACATAGCTGAAGAAGGGGATACAGGTTTAGCTGGTGCACAAACTGATTCGGAACTTAGAATAAAAGAAGCTATTGCATGGACTAAAAGAAGAGATAGATACCAATCAATAATAGACCAAAGACAGAAAAAGGGATTACCTGAGCTTACTGGTGCAGCTGAAATAATAGCAAAAGACCAACCAAAAGATGTTAAGAAAACTGGTGTTACTGACACTGAGCCAGATTACACAGCTATTCAAGTTCATGATTTAATTAAAAATCAAATAAGTGAAGCAGTTGGTACAGTACCAATAAAACAGCCAGCAAGAAGTGTACCTAAGAAAAACATAGAAAAAAAATATGCACAGTTATCAGACGAAGATAAAAACTATGGAATAAATAAAGAGGGTGATTTACTTAGCGATTACTTTGATGATAAGGGTAAGCTAGTAACTTATAGAACTACATCAGCTGAAGGTAGTCCTATACATAAACCTATAAGAAAACAAAATTTAAAAGAAAGAGAAACTCGTATTGAAACAGAAACAAAAGATAAAGCAGCCAACTTAAAGAAAGGAGAAAAAAAACTAACTGAGTACGCAATAGTAGAAAGTGGTGCTACTAGTGGTTACAGTTTAAAAACTTCAGCAGAAGCTGAGGCTAAAGATTTACCAATCGAGCAAACTTTTATGGCTGCTAGTTTAAGCGAAGCTAGAACTTATATGAAAAACTATTTAAACGACCCTCTTTTTGATATTAGTTTAGACGACAAACCAGTAGACCCAAAAAGTCAGGCGTTTTTAACTAAGAAAGATTTAACNGANAAAGATATAGACGATATCCTAGCAGATGTAGATGACAATCCAGAAGACACAATGTTCTATAGACTTGATGGTTCTATTATTAAAAATCCTGTGCCTATACTTAGAGTCAGAGCTATTGTAAATAAAGCTCTTAGCAAACTTAAACTAAAACCTAAAGCTACAATAGTTAAAGATAAAGCAGAACTAGAATCTAAGTTCCCTGAGCTATACGAAAGAGCAGTTGCAGGTAGGCAACAAGGAGACTTTGATACAACAAACTTTGCAGCCTTTGCATTAGGAGATGAAATTGTTGTATTTGCTGACAACATTAAAACCGAAGAGCAACTAAAATTTATAGTAGCCCACGAAACGCTAGGTCACTTTGGACTACGAGCGTTCGTCCCTGATGGTAAACTAAATGCAGTACTAGAAGATTTGTATAACAGCGAAGGTCATATCAAAGCTGTTGCAGACATGCATATAAAAAATGGTATGGATAAATACATAGCTATTGAAGAAGCTATGGCTAATGCCGCAGCTACCTTAGATGTATCAGCTATACAAAGAATGTGGTTTGCAATAAAGAATTTCTTAAATAAGATTGGTATTAAATTTGACGACGACTTATCAAGATACATACTAAGTCAATCACGTAGAAACTTACGCACAGGTGGTGGTAGTTACTTTAATGTAAAACAACTTGTAAGTAACATGCAAGATGAATATGACAGGGCTACACAAACTAGGTTCTATACAGAACAGATGAACACTAGCTTACCAGCTTCTATATTTGGTATGTTTGGTCTTACTGCAAACAGTACTTTCGGTTCATTTAACAACTTCAAGGAAGTAGTAAAAAACAAACTGGGATTAGATGCACCAACATCTATTGGAGAAGCATTAGAGTACTTACAGACATTAGGTAATATATCTAATCGTAACGAAGGATTAAGAAGTATATTTAATATATTTGGTATGCAAGCTAAAAAAATAAAAAGTTTAGAAAGAACTTATGAAACACTAACTCAGTTCTCAACTAAGCCAAATGCATTTCAACAAAAATACAAGGATGAGGTAGTTGTTACGACTACAGAACAATATGAAGACTTAGAAGGAAAAGCTGGAAGTGGTATTGAACCAGGAGCTTTAGGCCCTACTAATCTAGAACTTGAACAGGCAGGTAAATTACTAAGTTACGCAGCTTTATTTAAAGCTAAACAAAATGGTGCAGATTCAACTATTGCAGAAGCACCTAGTTTAAGACAAGAAGTAGAAGGTGGTCAGGCATTAAATCGTGAGGCTGCAAAAAAATTAGGAGATATGGGCTTAGTATCTATAGAAGAGTTTACAAAAGGTATACCATATGACATATCTCTAGAAGACGACACAGGTGCACCTACAACTGGGACATTTACACCTAAAAACGGTGAGTCTCATGGTGGAGTTGGCTTTGATATTACTCCTAGACTTTACAAAATATATTTAGAAATGCGTACTGCTATTAATAAATCAGCTGTAGATGTGTTTGACTCAAGTCTTGAAGCAACTACATTTGAAAGACAAGACGCAATAAATAATTTCTTAGAGTCTGTGGGTCAAGATTCAAATTTAACTGGGGCTAGAGAAACTTTTGAATTAATTATGGAGAAGTACCGAGAGATACGTCAAGAAGGTGCAGGTGGTAATAAACAAACAGAGTACACCCGTGATGCTAAAGATAAATCTGCATTGTTTATAAGAGAAATTAATCGTGCTTTATTTGAACCATTAAAACTTAAAGACTGGAGAGATGGTAACGCAGGTATAGGTATAAAAGAAAATTACTCAAGTAAAAATTGGGATAATGAAACTAAAAAACCAACAGGAGACCCTAGGTTTACATTCGACCCGAAAGAATACGAAAGAATTATAGAAGGGTTAGAAGAATTAAATGTTATGTTTAATAAAAAACAAGATGAAGCTAATACTGTAACTAATACTATTAAAAGTTTATTTGCTTTAGAAGAGGCTACTAAACTAACTGAGTTTAATTCTAAACGTACTTTAATGACAGGCTATGTACAGTTTGTTAGACGCGGTAAGTATCAAGTAGAAACAGTAGCTTTTGATAAAGATAGAAATAGGATAAAACTAGACCAACAATATAAAAATGCTATGCCATATTTTCAAGCTGAAACCGCACAAGATGCTAGAGAAATACAAAAGAAAGTCAATGAAACTTTTGGTGAAAACCCATTCGTTGTTAAAGATAGGTCAGGACAAGAGATTGAAGTTACTTTAGAAGCATCAACAAGTGTAGCTAGAACAGCATCTCTATTGTCGCTTGACCAAAACCTATCAGCTTTTTTAAGAATTGCTGATGACTTACAAATAAATATTTCTGTTGCAGACAGAGATAAGATTATTAAAGGTCTTACAGATACAGGGTCAGCGGCTAGACAAAAACTACCTCGTGCTGGCAAAGCTGGTTGGGATAAAGATGTAGTTAGAAGTCAAGCTATGTTCTTACGAGCACAATCTCATCTAGCAGGTAAAACTTACTTTGAGCATAAACTTAATACTGTCTTAGCTAGTGAAAAACAATGGTTAGGTGATAGAGATAAATTAAATAGGTTAAAGAAAACTTTAGATGACGCAGAACAATTTGGTAACGAACAAGAAAAACAATTAGCTAGAGCAAATTATGATTCATACGCTAACATGTATAGATATAGTGCAGGTACTACAACGAATACAAAAGATGAATTTACTATATATGAAATGAAAGGAGTGCTTGCTGATAAGAGAACACCTAGACAAGTTAAACCTGAAGGTAGAGGTGAAGATTACAGACAACAAGCTCAAGACCTACTAGCTTATTATTCTAGTGGTGAAAACATTGTAGATTCAACGGAAGATATATTAGATAGAACTAAAGCAGGACAAAACCTTAGAGTGTTAGCTGTGTCCTCTCAACTAGGGGGCTCGGTTGCAACAGCTTTAATTAATACCATGTCTATGGTTACTCATAGTATACCTTACCTTGCAACTTATAATCCTAAGACTGGATACGGCGGAGGGTTTGGTATGGTTGATGCAGCTTATGAAATGCAAAGAGCTGCTAGAGAAATGAGTGATGCTACAAGAACAAGGTTAGGTCTAACAGAAGCGGGAGCTGAACAAAGTTTAGCGAACTTAGACTGGATGAACAAGGTAGCTGGCTTTGACCCTGAAACAGGTGAGTACACCGCTAACCCAGAGTTAGCTAAACAACTTCAAGACCAATACAATATAAGTCCTGATGAAGCACAAGCTATACATAAAGCAACATCTGATGGAGTGCTACAAGCAGCTCAGTACAATGCATTGGTAGGTACAGCAAGAGGTGGTTTAACAAACACCACATCTGGTATGCTTAAAAAGTGGATGTCGTTGTTCTCTTACACAGAGCAACTTAATAGAAGAGCTACTTTCTTAGCAGCTTATAGATTACAAAAAGCAAAACTTAGAGCAGCAAAGGCAGAAGAGTTTAACGTAAAAAATATAACTCCAGAAAGAACAGCAGAGTTAAATAAAGAAATTGAACTTGAAGCTTCAAAGTTTGCTGAGGTAGCAGTAAACACATCTCAAGGTGAGTACTCTATGTTTAACAGACCTAAGATATCTAGAGGCCCATTGCTTAATTCGATAATGATGTATAAACAATTCGTAATGATTAGTGTCGAGCTCATGAAAAACTTAGGTAGAAACGAGAGAATATACTTCTTAGCGTTACTATTCTTACTATCAGGTATGAAAGGATTACCTTTTGCAGAAGACATTATGGATTTGATAGACACATTAATGCAAATATTTGATATTAAAATGGGCACAGTAGAAAAAGAATTAACTATGTTTATAGAAGAAGTAGCCCCAGGTACATCTCCAGTAGTAATGAGAGGTCTTCTTGATAAAGTTACAGGTGCTACTATGTCTACAAGATTAGGCTTTGGTGATTTAGTTCCGCTAACTGGTTTCTTTAAAGAAGGTGCTAGATTTGAACAAGAAGTTACAAATTTCTTAGGCCCTGTATACGCAGCTGGAGAACAAACCTTTGCTGCTCTAAGTTTATTTGGAAACTATGGAGCAGAGGTTGTTGGTTTAAAAGCTGACACAACAAGATTTAGAGATGTTCTAAGGGCACAACCTTTTGGTGGTATTAGGGGTATTGTAGATGCATATAGTTATTATGATGACGGTGTTATTACTAACAAGCAGGGTAAAGTATTAGATAAAGATGTTCACTTTAGAGAAATATTTTTTAGAGCATTAAACTTTCACCCAGCTAGTGCGTCATATCAAAATGATATTATACGTATGACTAAACAAACAAGTGATTATGTTAAATCATTTAAAACAAAATTCTCTGAGAGATACGTTAAAGCAAGAATCTCAGGAGACAGAGCTGAAATGAGAAGAGTTGAAAGAGATGTTAGAGCTCATAATAGAACGCATAGAAACAGTGAGTTCTATTTAGATGATTGGAAAGCTTCAGCTAATAGAATGTATGACGCTTGGAAATTACCAGCTGCAGAAAGATTTAAAAAGTTTTCAGCTAAAAGGTCTCGCCCAGACATAGACAAACTAATGGAAGCGTACGGCATAGATTAATTTATGTAAAGTTTTAGGGGGTACCTAGGGTACAGCCCCCCTCCAGAAACAGCCTTCTCGAGCCTCTCAGACCCCTTCTTTTTTGTCAATCACCTGTAATTTTCCGTATGATAGGTCATCTGCCTCCATATCGGCGTTTTCTAGTAGGCTTTGAAATCTAGGGTGGGTAAGATTAAATCCAATAACATAAGTCTGTGCTAACTTCACAGGAGTATCTTTACCAAGTGACGCTTTCTCTGACTTAGGAGTAGCAACCACATTCTCATCAACGAGTTCCTGTTTGAATGTCTTATAGTCAGCACCACGCACGGACAACCACTTTCTAAAATGAGTTCGGTCAACCATCATAGTCCCTTTATCAAACGGCTCTAATGCAGACTTGCGATATACATCTAATCTTATTCTTATGTCTCCTCTTGGTATTCTAGAGAAGTCAGGTAATGATTTCTGACCTATGGTATGCATAACAGTAACAGATGTATCAGCTGAATCAGCCATGTATTCTGCAACTAAATCAAATGCGTCTACTTGATTCTCTTGTACTGACCTACGGATAGCTCCTATCTGTGCAAGTACCCATTCAGTAGACTGCTCGTACTCAAAGTTTATCAACCCCCACTCTTTAGCTAGGCTCATAGATAAGTCAGCAAGTATAATAGATTGCTCCCAGTATCTTTCTTCCCCACTAAACTTAGCTTTATATTTCTTATGGAAGTTATCTGTAGCCTCTGCTATAGCGGATTGGATTCCTTCTTCCCCCATTTCAAGTAGCTTCTTAATAAATACTTTGCCAGCTTCACCATAATTAGAATGGATTGCGTCGTAAATCTTTTTACCTACATTAGTATCTCTAGTAAATACAGGCGTTGATGGGACTGTTACCTCTAATAGTCTAGCCATCTGTGCGTCTGTGTCCAGACCAGATGCAATTAGCTTACTTTGTAGCGACTTGTTGGTGGATACTATAANAGGTGTAGCCCATGTCTTAGCGTCACGCTCTTCTGAGTTTCTATTAAGTCTTGCTTTGTCACGTCCCTGTGACACCCAGTAGCAAAAATCTCCAACTTCTTTATCGTTCATCATGGTTACTTCGTCTATGGTTAGCGGCAAGTTAGCGTATGTACCAAGACGTGAGAACAAGCTGTTCTGTGTGTACTTAGCCGCAAAGTGTAGCTTATCAGGATTACCATATATAGATTGAGCCCAATATTGAGATAGTGTTTTACCACCACCCGTTGGCCCATACAGTGATACTGTCAATCCTTTAAGTCCAGTAAAGTTATATAAAGGTGCTGAGAATCCTACACCTAATACAAACATATGTGACTTAAGATTAGCTTTCTCTAATATAGATGTGAGATTAGCCCATTGTTGTAATGAGCCTTTAGTACTGAACATATCTGTACTGCTTTTAGATACTACAGAAGCTAAGTTAATCTTCTCCTCTGTAACTGACCCATCTTCTTTACGTCTAAGTATAGTGTTGCCTAGAACAAATGATTGGTTACGCTCTTTCCAACCCATAGTAGAATATAAGTTAGTCATTGTACGAATCTGTCTCAATTCATCCATGTAAGTTCTTAACATAAGCTGAAAGTACTCCGTTTGTTTCTTATTGTACAACACAATACCTTGGTCTGCTATAGCACTAGGAAACTCACGGTTTCCATCAGTGAGATGAGCTTGCCTTAGTACAAGTTCTTGCCACCCCATATGAGGTCTGTTCCAATGATACCTTACTGTCTCGTATCCTAATGATTCATCATNCCCATACGCTACAGGNTATATGTCAAACTTGCATACGTCTATATCTGTATCATCTATGGTTAACTTAATACCTTCTTTAGTTCTTTTAAATGGTTTAGGCATAGGCACTGAGTTAGCTATCTTATCAGGAGCTTCTTTAACTACAGGGGCTTCTTGGTATTGTACTCCTAGCCTAGCTGGTGAGCCTATTTTACCCTTGTATTTACACCCCTTACACCCACTAGGTCTATCTGTTTCAAATTTAGAACAGGTGGCTGGGCCTGAAGCAGACTCTCTCCACTGAACAAGCTTATTTATGGTAGCTTTCTTGTCGTATCTACTATGCCCTTTAGACCACTGTATTGCTGTGTTTTCGGGGTCAATACAAAAAGAGGCTACCCCTATCATGCTGTACCATAATGGCTCGTTTACTTGGTCTTGATTGGCTATAGCCCACTCTATCTGTTTACATTTAGTAGCAACAACAGAGCCAACAGCTGGTTGGTATTCCTGATTACTAGCTAAATTAGATAACAACGAGTTGTCCTGTGGTGAGCTATCATCTGCGTTTACGTCTCGTCGATAGTAATATGACAGACACTCTTGTATCACCATGTTGTCAATAGGTTTAGAAGGTACTAACAGTTTAACCTCGTTCCCATTCTTCGGATTGTGTGTGCCTATAGGTCTTAATACCAACGCACTGTTTGCTGTAAGTCCAGCGTCTATCTTAAATTCTTTATCTATACATGCCTGTTTCATAGCTTCAGCTAGGGGTCTCCAATCTTCAGGAGATAATTCTTTTTCTAGTAGCCAGTACACATGCAGCCCATTACCTGAATGTACTATCATAGGCTTAGGCAGTTTCATCTCATCTACAAATTTACCTAATGCTGATAGTCCTTCTTTCCAAGATGGGTAGGGTTTAGTAGGGCCACAATCTACATCTATAGCTATAACTTTAGTAGCCCGCACGTTGTCTTGTTTTCTATTCCCCTTTTGTTTAAATGCTGATATAGCAAAGTAAGTATTGTTGTTAGTCTTATCTAACCGTTCACATACTGTAGCCAGCTCGTCTACCGTTTTAAAAAATCCCTGTTTTCTACCATCAGTATTAATAACTGTAGTGACGTAAAATCCTTCTGTCGGTAAAACCTGCTGGAAAAATTCCAACATATTCATTTGATTACCTTTCTTTATTATTGGGGGTAGCTGGGAAAACTTAAAACTACAAAAGCAAAAACCAACTACCCCTTTTTATTATACTATTCCTTTTTATTTAAAAGCTCAAGAAGCTCTTTGAATCTATCCTTCTGTTCTAAGGCAATAATGTTAGGCTGAGGCCACCCATTTTCCATAGCTTTTAGTAAGATTCTTAAGGTACCTATTACTCTATCATGATTTTTCTTACGGACAGGTTTTCCTTTGACCCATCCGTAATATGTCATGCGAGATATACTTAACAACTCAGCCATATTACTTGTTGTAAGTAACATATGCTTTCTTAGAGCTTCAACTTTTTTAAAGTCTAGTGGAGCTCTGTTAGTCATCAGTTTCCCCTATTAAGTTAGCTATCTCATCTGCTAAACTACTGCCCTCTGTAGCTACTGCAACTTTTGCAGGCTCTTCAACTGGTGCTGGTTTAACCTTAGCTTTAGCTTTTGGTTTAGCTTTAACAGGTGCAGGTGCAACTTCTGCGTTACCAGCGGGGACGTCAACACTTATGTCAACTTGTTCCTGTGTGTTTGTCGATTCATCAGAAGAAAAAGTAAAGCCTTCTTCTTCACCAAATCCAAAGTTTCCACCTGCACTGCCTTCAACATATTCAATAAGCTGAACAGCTCCAAGTCTTATAGTTACACCACAACCAATAGCTGAGTTATAAAACGATAGTACACCACCAACTTTAATTACTGACCCACCATATATATTGTGGTCAACCATCAAGTTATTTTTTGAGTCCACTACAGATGGTTTATACTTAGACTTAAACTTAATGATAACATTACCTGTCTCACTTCCGTCCTCATCTACTTCGTTGCTATAAGGTAATGGGGCTTGTTTAATTTTTTCATTTGGCTTTTTATTTTTTACAGCTTTAATGCCTTCAAGCAACACAGCATTAATCTGCTCAATTATAGGTTGAGCTTCCTCAGAAGGTATAGATAAATTAACTTTATACTTACCATCAGAGTATTCCCTTCCTTCGTCAGGCTTACTAATGTATGGATAGTGTGCTATACCTTTTGGTGTTAATATTTTTGTAGTCATAGTTATTCCTCCGACTCATTGTTAATTGTAAATCCTACTTCCTCAGTAAATCCGTATTCTTCTGCGGAAGTAGTCTTTGGTTTATTTGTCACAGCAAGTTGACCTGTCACCATCTGTACGATTTCGGTTCCCATAACCGAATCGACATGAGCTTGAACATCTCTTGGAACTAGACCACCAAACTTAAACTCAAGTTTAGGAAAGTCTACTTCTCTATCAAAACACAATGTTGTCTTACTAATCTCAGGTGCAATACCTCTCATAGATAGTGTCTTTTGATATGCATTCAAACTCTTCAATGATGAAGGAGTCACTTGCAGTAGATAAATTTCTTCATAGGGTTTATCTGCAAAGATAACAGCAAGTCTTTTAATATCAGAACATGCTTTAACTTTGTGCCCTTGTGGTGTAACTCTAGACCCCCATGAATTTTGGGGGCACAATGCACACACGTCACACTGAAGTGAGGCACTGTTTATGTTAGGTGTTACACCATCTAACGAATAGCAATCAGGTGTATGTGATTCTCTATCAGGAGAAAACTCTCCTTCATAATATTGTTTAGCCAAAGCAGGGTTAGCCCCTACTATTATCACGTCTAAACTTGTTTCATCAAGTGTTTCTATTTTATCTTGAGACACAATGTGAAACTTAGAATCTCTGATTGATAGTCTTGAGCTAATCATTTAGTCTTCCGCCTTTATAGATGGTTTTCTAATGTTGACATCAATACGTGTGCCGTAATTGACACCTGATGGTACAGACTTATTAGCCTCAATGTACCCACGTACTGCTGTTTTACTAACTCGTTTCTCAAGCAAATCATATGCGTCATTGTCTTTTATAAAATCTAGTATTGCGTCCCAATCTTCTACTCTTGCAAAGTCAGTAGTCGTTAAGAATGCTGTACCATTAGCTGTCTTAAAAGAATCAACGCCGTCTTTATCTGCTTTTTCTTTTAGCCATGCCTCTAACTTAGCCATTTGTTCTTTCATGTCACTAACTCTTGCTTTAGTTTCTGACTCAAGAGCCTCTTTTTTATTTCTAAAGTCTATGTATTTAGCTATAACTTTATCTACAGTTATTGTCATTCGTTTGTTCCCTCCTTAATAAGGTCTAATAATAGACCCTGTAATTTCTGTTTATTCTTTAGCCGTTCAAACATTTTATGTTCAAGGTCAGTTGCCTCTATATGTATAATGTTTGATACATGCTTTTTGCCTATCCTTTCTATCCTTCCATTTGCCTGAACGTATTGCTCGTTGCTTGTCACTGGGCCGTACCATATGATAGTGCTTGCAGAAGTTAGTGTCAGACCATGAGCCATAGTTGCAGGGTGTGCTACTAAGACGTGAGGGTCTTTTGTATGTTGGAAGTTATGGAATATCTCATTTCTTTTTACAGCAGAAACTTCTCCATTAACTACACCAACACTCCATTGTTTAGAGAGTACTTTCTCTAACATCTTTAATGTTCCAGTTAATGGAACAAATACTATTACTTTACCACCTACTTCTTCTATAACTTCTTTAACTAAGTTAACTCTAGGTGAACAATCTAATTCTATATGCTGGCTGTCGTCTCCGTATACAACACCACAACTAATCTGTACAAGTTTTTGTAGTTTAACTGCCTCGTTGACAGCTGTTATCGTACCTTCTTGTGCCAACTCAGTGACGTAATGCTTTAACATTTTATCGTGATGGTCTTTCTGCTCTGCAGTAAGGGGTATTTTTCTAGTCTGAAATACAGTATCAGGCAGGTCAAGACACTCATCTCTACTATATCTAACTGCAGGATATAGGACATGCTTAACAATATTTATAGACTCAGGACGTGGCAACCATTTCCATTGCCCTACCTTCATCATAACTGACTCTCTAAATCCTGTATAAGTCTTATTAACATAGGGACTTTCTACTAACTTAGCTAATGCCCATGCGTCTGTTGGGTCATTAGGTGTAGGTGTACCTGTCATCATCCACAATTTAGTATCGGGATATTTATTTAAATATTTTTTAACTACTCTAAACCTATTGGTAGATGGATTACGTAAGACAGCAGCCTCATCAATTATGATTAAATCAAACATACCTTTAATCTCTTCAGATATAATAGAGAATCCGTCATGATTTATAATAAAAAAATCAGCATTAGTTTTTAATAACTTTAACCTTCTGCTACTTGTACCATGTAATGTCACAGCCTGTCTGTGTGGAAACCCCATGAATATACTATCCCCCCATACTCTTTCAAGAGTAGATAGTGGAGATATAATTAAAACCTTTTTGATATAACCTATTGACATGAGATAGTCGCATGCCCACAGAGCTGATTGTGTTTTACCAGTACCTATCTCATTAAGTACTAATGCCTTGTTATGCATAGTAAGAAAAGCTGATGTCATCTTCTGATGTTCATAAGGTGTAAACTCCCCACACCAATCGTAATAATGAAGTATTGGTGAGGGTACTTTAAATCCTAACTGACGTAAGCAATGGGAAGCGGGTATTGTATGTGGTGTGACAACGAGTTGTTGGTTGTTAAACCTTAATGACCTGGCGGACGGCATAACGTCCAACACTTTGTTTGGATTGTTTAAGTTCAATGCTATTGCCTTTGCTTTTTCTATTACTATCACTTAATTCTCTCTATATATAATTTGACATGATTAATTGTTTCGTTATCATACACTACGAAACAGACTCCCCCTGCTTGTTCTATCTTTTCCATGCATTGAAGTTGTAAGGCAGTGGGTTTCTTACTCCTGTCTGCCTTACACTCTACTCCTATGAAATGTCCATTTACACAGAGTATCTTGTCAGGTATACCAGCTCTACCAAATGCCCCAGCTTGTGGGTTGTAGTACCATACCTGTTTACCATAAGACTTTAACATCTTGTCAAGTTTTACTTTAATTTTTCCTTCGGGTGTTGTTGCCATACTATAATTATACTTAAGCATACAGTACTGTCAAGTATTATATCTTTGCATATTCACATATATTTTTAGCAGGACACCATGGACATAGTCCGCTAGGTCTTGCAGGGAAGTTGCCTGTCTTATAAGATTGGTTAATTCTTTCTATACGAGCCAACAAGTCTGCCCACATTAAACTTGTATTGTCTACTGTATATGTTTCAGTATCAGTCTTACCCTCTTTTAACCATACAAAAGTAGACTTAACCTTATTAATTTCACGATAGTGTTTAAATACTTGTAATGCGAACAGTTGTAGTTGCATGAAGTCAGGTCGCCTCTTGCCTGTTTTCCAATCTATTACTATAGCTGTATCCCCCCTAATGATTAAAACATCTAGGATGGAACGCAACCATGCGTCTTTGTCCCACCAACCTGTTGGTGTAAGGTTTTCATTAAGGCATAGCTGTTGCTCTGCAAGAAGTGTTGCATTTTGGGTAAGCTCTTGTAAAGTTTCACAAACTTGTTCGTGTTTGCTTGACTCTTGTGGCANGGTCGTACCATGTAGTAATCTATTCTCCAAGTCCTTGTGTATTCTTTCCCCAAATTTAGTAGCCTCACTACCTGTATCAACAACCTCTTTAGTAATCCTTTGATACTCATACCTTTTAGGGCAGTTCTCATACATCTTTATAGATGAATAGCTGTGTGTTAATTTCATTTGTGCATATTTTTTATTATATTGTACTTAATAGCCTCAAGCTGTCCTATATCTAGTATAGGGTCAGCAAGTCCTATTGTATACTTAAGATATTCGCCTTTTATTTTTACTAATATAGTAAGCGAATTAAAATCTTTTGGCTCGACGTTTTTTATATCTTCAGAAATTTTTTCTAATAAAAGTAAACTTTCATCTTTAATTAATTTTTCTTTTGATTTTATTTCTTTTCCGTCTGTTCCTATTATATCTGTCATTTTGCCTCTCCATAATTAAAGCCAACCCCACTCTCACAGGCTACAGGTAATTCCTGTGCCCAATCAGGTGACGTTGACATGATTGTCTCAATGTGTTGTTGTGTGTCCGACTTGTTTTCTTGCATCTCACAAACGATTATCTCATCATGTACTTGAAATAAAACTTGATAGTGTTTACCTATCTCAACCATTTGTTCTGATACTACTATTCTAGCCAGTGCTTGAACAACATTCTCTGTCACTTTACCACCATAGATTCTAGTCCATTCTTTGTCCTCTAAACTTCCAGTAGTCATTAACTTTCTGTAAGTTCTAGCATTAGATATGTACTCAAACCCATCTGATGTTCGCCGTAGTTCAGGATACCTTATACGTAAACCATTCGGTAATATAATGCCCTCTGAATCATACTCGCATATGTTGTCTTTTCCTATAGACCCCATTATATATGTACTGCCTTGAATCAAACGTTCTAATACATGATTACAAGTTTGCCAAAAATTAACTATACAATGGTTTTTCTGTCTATATAAATTGACAATTCTTTTAGCCTCATTTAAATCTATGTCTACCGACATACCACCTTGCCCCATAGCCAATGTGTCTTTAAATTTTACTGCCCCCATACCATAGCCTAAACCTAGTATGCAAGTCTTACCTACAAATCGTTCTAGTTTATCTGCCTTAGTAATCTTTCTGTCATAAATCTCACTAGCAAACTCACTGTATACATCTCTACCCTCTCTGAATGCTCGTACTAAATCTTCTTGCCCACTTATATATGCAACCATTCGAGCCTCAATCTGTGATGAATCACAAGCAATCAACACTTTGCCTTTAGGTGCTACTAAAGATTTTCTCAATGCCCCATTACGAGGTAAGTTCTGTAAATTAAGTTTATCNCCACCNCTAAACCTACCTGTATGNGCCCCATAATAATTTAACATAATAGGTAATGTACCTCTGTTTGCTACTTCTATAAGATTTTCAGTTCTTGTTTCTTCTATTGTAGACTTGACCCCTAACCTTGCTGATACAAGCTGTTGTATAATAGGATTAGAATGTTGTTGTAAGTTTACAAATTCTTTATCTGTCTTAGCAAAGGCATAGGTTTCCTTACCTGTTGTAGCTGACAATTTCATAGGTGGTGTGACACCTAATCGTGTAAGTAATTTAGCAAAGATTTGATTAGACATAAGAGCTTTCTTTACCTGCTCGGGTGACAGCCCTTTGGTAGATAACGTGTCAAGGAGTTGTTGTTTGTTGTGCTTGATTGAGCTCAGGTGATTCGCTAACAGTTCTTTGTCTAGTTCAATAGTAGGATTGATATACATTCGTAAGGTTTGGTCAATGACCTTAAGTTCTGATGAGGGAAAACCTCTTGACAGTTTCCTCCATAGTTTATAGGTAAGTTCGACATCATTAATACAATACTTAGAATACATATCAAGTTCTTGTGGTGTGAAATCTTCTTTGTGTTTACCCAGAGCATTAAGTACTTCAGTACCCTTTTCCCCAAGTTTGTAATGTTTTGCTAAAGCACTTAACGAACAACCTGTTGTCAAGTTATGCTTGGGTCTAGCCATAGACATAGTATCAAGCCAAAACTTAGGCTCTTTGTTATACTTCCACCGAAGTATAGACCCATCAAAAATTGTATTATGTGCCAACACACAATAATTCGTTGGTAGGTTATTGAACGCCTCATCCATATTTTCATACCAACATGTCTTACCATCATTAATTTTGATAGCTACACCAATAACCTCAAACCTTTTGTCTCTAAGGTATGCCTCGGTTGTCATTTTAGATAGAGAGTATTCCCTATCATAATAAGTTTCAAAGTCTATTGTTATTAAGTCCATTACTCATTCTCTTTTATTAGCTTATTAAGATAAGCCTGTGCCTTTTTTAAATCTTCCAATCCACCTTTCTTCTTCCACCTCACAACNTACTTAATAATATTGCCNTCTAAAAAATCTAATTTCTTATCAACAATAAAATCCCAAACTTGTATCTTGCCTTGTGTATAATGAATTGGGTTATCTATATTATCTTTTTTCTTCATGATATTAAAGTATCTACTTGACTTCTATGTAAACTATATGTTGCCACCCCTTTGCCACAATGTAAAGAGTGTTCGTTAGTCACACCTACTGCCTCACTTGAAGTAGCCCCCATGCTTAATGCCCCATAAGAAAACTCTTTACCATCTCCAAATGCACATGGTACAAAACCATGCACTGTTGGGTGAGGCGAATCATCATAAAGAATCAGACCTTTGTCTTTATCTACAACAACGAGTTGCTGTGTGGTAATCCTAGTTGTAGAATCTTTCAGACCGTATGGATATTTATTAGGGTCTGCCCCCTCTTTAAACCATTCTCTTAAAGATACAATGTGTTTGAGATAACCTACTCCTGAAATTATATAAGGTTTATCATCTCTCATTATATACCATGCTTTGTCTGTCTCCCATTTAAGTGAGCCATCACTAGCCTGTCTGTCTGTGGATAGACTTTCTCCATCCCATACTACTACTGTCATTCGCTTTCCTCCTTATTAAATTTTGTTAGATAATAATATTTTATTTTCTTAGTAGCTAATATATCTATTACATCACTTTGCATAAACTCTAGCATTGTGTCTGTTAGTATTCTCATAGGTACCTTTCTATACTTATGTCCCTCTTTTAGCCTTACATTTACTATACACCCACCGTCATACTTGCTACCTAAAGTTCTAAACTCTTCTATATCAGATAGCTTTATGTGTAAATGTTTGCCTATTTTTCCTGTTAAAGTATTGGATACTACTTCAGCTTTTATACTACTCATCATCTTCCTCCTATGGCATATAATCTCTTTGCATTTCTTCGGCTATTTCTTTTTTCCCTAGCACATAACATAGTGCTGATATATAACCTACATCAAATGCAATTTCTCTATCATCATCCATGCTATCAGCGTCCTCTTTCAAAGATTCTACTGTGCTTTCTAATTGTTTCTCTAGTTCTTCTTTACTTATCATCATCTTCCTCCTTTCTATTTATTTTTTCATATGGAATAAGAAATTTTACATGAACATGTCCACCTTGCATTGATGATATAACAAATTCATATGGGCATTTCTTAACCCACTCTAAAAAACTTTCCATATTTTGTACGTGTGCATTCATTTTAATGTACCTCTCTAACTGAATCTATTATATACCAATGGCATGTGTCACAAGTTCTATGCCCTTTGCTTTCTATATATGCTTGTATAAACTCAACGTTTACACCTTTATGTTTTGTCCTTTCTCCATAGCTATCTGTATCTGTAAGAGGTATCTGTACCCCCCAATGAATTGTCAGTTCTTTGTCCTCAACAACAGCTATGTTTACTGTGTCTATATTTTCTTTACTCATTTGCTTTCCTCCTCCATTATTTCTGGTGTCATATCTTCACACAGATATTCTAGAGCTTTAAGTCTAATGCCCTCTTTTATTCGATAGCTTACTTGGTTTCCTTGTTCGTCCACCACTATCTCGCTGTTTTCGTCTATAGCATAGAAAGTAATATCTTCTACTGCAAAATGATGTGGTTTTAGTTTTGTATATTCTTCACTCATCATCTCTTTCCTCCTCTTTTATAACTCTATATGGCTCTTCATTTGCTTTCTCCATTAATTCTTTTCTGCCATTGCCATTTGCTTTCCTCCTGAATGTTGCTAAGTACTGTATAAATATCTTTCAGAGGTATATCAAAACTAAACCATTGTTTTGTATTAAGTCTTTGAAGTATCTCTGAATTAGAATCTAAACCTCTACCTACATTTGCCTCTTTAAGAATTACTCCATATGCTCTACGTAAAGGAACACTAAGCATGTTAAATAGTTTATTAATAGCAACCTCAGTAGATACTTCTTCATTCCAACCATTATCTTTTAGTTTATCTATCGCTATACATAAAGGATAAAATATAGGATGTGACAAGTCGTTGTTGTCAATGTGTTTACATAACATTTTCAAGCTCTCTTCATTATCCCATTTAAGTCCTATCAATCTATGTATTGTGTGGTTTTCTTTACTCGCCCACTGTAGCTTTTCATCTTCATCTACACTCCAATTACCTAATAGTTTTCCTCGTGTCTTCAACATATTATGTATAGACTCTCTAGGTATAGAGTTTATCTTAGATATCATTTCATCTATTGCACCTAATCTAGCTCTTGTTCGTAAGTGTTTCTTAAATGCCGTTATCTTTTGCCTCCATGATTTTCTTTTACCTTCATCCTCTACACATTTACTAGGCTCTGATGTTGTACTAGGATTTAGTATTTCTCCTGTAAGTAAATTATACTGTATGCCTTTCTCAATGACTTGTGATTTCCTCATTACGGAACGCCATGTATCCCAATTTAAGTTTTCTTTATCTTCAGATTCTAAGAGTTTGTATGTATTTAACTTGTGTGCAATCCTATATATACCTGTTCTATGTCTATAAATATGAAATGGAATATAGTCTTCTAAAGTGTACGAAAATATACTACGTACATCACAAGTNTNTAGCTCTAAAGTACATATGTTTTTAGTATCAACNGNTAGAAAAGGTCTACCATAGACAACGAATTGTACTTTGTCACCTTCTTGACCTTCTTGAGCATGTGGTATTATCNTTANTCTAGCAAATGCAGATAGATACTTACCTNCACCATAAGGCTCTCTTGACCTTAAAGCAAGAGCATGTAGTTCTTTGTGCTTAAAGACACCGATTCTAGTCCTAGGTATTTNATATCCTGACTNAGCACTACCATAGTCTTCTTTGTTTAATACATACTTATCGCCGTGCCAATATATTGGTTGTCTCATTCGTTATTACCTCCTTTAGTTATCTTATCTTTGACCATAGCTACATCTAGTTTAGATGTATCAATATCTAATTCTTCAGGTGTAGCTCTATTACTTCTACTTGACACTTCGTTGTGTCTGTCTCTTGCCTCTTGGGGTAGCAAGTCATATATCTTAGGTAGTACTTTTATACATGGGGCTAGAGTAGAGTAGTTTTGCAATACTTTTGATACCATATCAACAGTACTGTTTTGTTCTTGGTCTATCTCTTGTAGTTTACTTGCATAATCTTCATACTCTTTGTATAGAGTAGCCCACTTAGGATTAGTAGCGTCTAGTTTTACATTACAAGCCCCACTGTAAGTAGAACGAAGTTGCCAACCATATTGGTCTGTTATCTCATAATCATCTGGTATAGGAAAAGGTTGTGGTAATACTTCATCATACCTTAAACCATAGTTCGTTTTAGTTAGTTCATCTGGTGTGTTATAAAACCCCTCAAATACCACAGCATTGTTAGTTTTAATCCAACCTTTACCTAACTTTTTAATACTTTCTAGTACAGTAGGAGGGTATAGCTTATCAGCTATCATATTACCCCACGCTTTACTATTGTTAGCATGAGCTTGTTTACGCCTATTTGTAAACAACCTCTTAGTGTTGTCTATTATTTCATCATATAGTCTTTGGCTTATTCTTACTGTTGCCATTTTAATTACCTCTCTTGTTGTTTGACTCATCTTGCATAACAGTGACCTCACCAAAGGGTGGTGTCTCTGCCTTATCGTATGTTGATACCCATAAGACAGGATAGTCAGGTGTATCTCCATAGTCATTGCAACATAAGTCTGTTAAAAATATACATGCAACAGGGTCTATGTTTTTCTCTTGCATGTACCTAAAGACAGGGCTGAATGCCGTACCTCCACCACCATGTGGCTTAAAGGTAGGCTCGGTGTCCCTATCAAACTCATCAGCATGACAGACATCATGGTCAAAGTAGATAACATGTATCTTCTCAGGCTTGTGAGTCTCCCATACTTCTCTTACTTCACTTGCAAATTGATTCAATTCATTCTCACTAATAGAGCCTGATGTATCTATTGCAAATGCTATCTCGCCTAGTCCCTCGCCTGTGACACTAGGCATGATTAGTCCTTGTGATATAAACCTCCTGTTCGGTCTTGCATAAGACCTATCATCATTCCTTAGCTTGACAACGAATCGTTGTAAGACATCACGCCAATCAACTTTGGGTTTCAATAACTCGCCAACAAGTCTCTCCATGTTGGCACTAAGTTTACCCATCATCTTAGCTGATTGACTTGCTTGTGCTACTTTAACTCTCCATTCTGCTCGTTGTTGTTCTATCTCAGCAGGGGATTGACCACCGTCCTCACATGAGTCCAATGCCTCTCCACCTCCTTCTTTGAGTCCACCATTAGGTTTGTCCTTATCCATTTCAGGTAGCAAGTGATATATCTTATCGGATATACCTTCGCCTTTATCATAGATGTCTCTATCCAACAATCCATGGTCAGGCATTTTACCTATGTGTTCATCAACGAGTAGCTGATTGATTACGAAATCAGTAGCCACGTTCCACATTTGTGGGTCTTTGTCTCCTCTGCGAACACAATGTTCTAGCATAGGATGAAAGCATTCATGAGCCACTAGAAATAACAGCTCATCATCACTCAATGTCCCACAGAAGTCAGGGTTTAGCACAACTTCTTTGCCGTTAGTCATAGCCGTTGGACACTCATCACTAACTCTGAATACCATGTTCATAGCTACTGTGCCAATGAATGGGTGTTCAAGTATCAATCGTGTCTTAGCTTTACTTATTCGTGTGTTTATATCCATTACATTTCTCCCATGTAGGCACCCATTTTTTTCATTATCTCATTAGCCACATTACCTTTCTCTTCCCTTAGATGTGGGTTATTACGTAATGAATCAGGGTGTAGTTTAGTAAATGATTGTTCTACCTCTGCTCTGAGTCTCTCTAAATTCTCATCATCATTGATATTCAATCGTTTAAGTAAGTCACATATGTCCTTTGTATTATCTATCATTGTATCTCTGAAGATTGACTTGGGGTCATGCAACTTTTCTGATATGTGTTTTACTCTATCGTACAATCGTTGCCATGCCTCTTTCATAGCTAGTGCTGTTGCACTCTCAACTTGTTGTGTCACTTCACTACGAATTTGTGCCAACTCGTTGTCAGGTATTGATACTCTGAAATCATCTGCAGGTACAGGCATGACCATGACATCCATACTGAACTTGTTTCTCAACTCATCTGTATCAGGATAATCATTAGGGTCATACAGATTACCTAAAGATATCTTTGCATTGTTTATCAATCTTGGGTAGTCCTTAATAAAATCATCTACTAGTACTTCCCATTGTGATTTAGCTTTCCTATACATCTCCATAAAAGATAGATAGTTTTTAGATGGTAGTATCATAGTACCATCAGTAAGCCATGGTAGTGTGTTCTCATAAAACATCTTCCGTATATTCCATGTTAGTTTCTTTATGTCATCTAATGGCTGTGCCATAGGCAACAATGCTTTGTTGTAATTACCACTAGATACTTCTGCGTTGTTAGACATAGCTATATCTTGGGTAGCTTTCTTGTCTCTCTTACGCATGGTAGCTTGTCGTATATTCAACTGAACTAACAAGGCTTTGCCGTTTAGTTTACTCATTGTGTTTACCTCGNTNTTATATAATTACATTNTGTTTGTCTACTGCCCACTTAGTGAACTCAGGTGTGTTCATCAAGTCTGTGTTCTTCTTAACTGCATACGATACCGATAGCACTGAGAACTCAGGTGGTATCCTATCTAGGTATGTCAGTACATTCTTGAAGTTATCCACTGTTGAGTATGTAGCTAGACTACCTGCCATTGCATACAATGTAGCAGGGTCATTAGGCACAATAGCCTCCAATGGTTTCTTGATGAGCTGTTCCATGTCAGGTAGATTACGGTATATCTTAATAAACCCAACGAACTCAGCACTAGCCCCTTCGCCTACTGCCCCTTTGAATGTCTCATACTCTGCCTCGGGTGATACAATACCTATCGCATTGGATACACCTTCAACCCAACTCCTTGGTGTAGGGTTAGACTCTCGTTGTGGGTCAAAGTTATGCAGTAAGTCTGTTCTAAACTTAATGAATGATATGACTTCGGGTTTGACATCATGGTCAATAGCCCATGCTAACCAATCATCAACGTGTGTCTCTAAGTCATACACAGTATGTCTGTTTCTTAGATGTGACAGTATGCGATTAGCCCCTGCCCTATCTGACACCTTGTTGCCTGTTGATATTACTTGCCAACCTTCTTTCATTGGCACACCATGTAGGTTTCTACCTTGACACATGTTAGCTACTACTTTCTGTAAGTCAGCACTAGCTTGATTCAAGTCATCAAAGCACAGTATACCTGTATCAGGGTGGTCACTGCCCACTGCAGGAAAGAAGTGTGCTAGTGTATGTTTCAATGTGCCATCAGGTTGTGGTATGGGTATACCGAAGTCCTCTACCAACATGGTTGGCATATGTACTTCAATGTATCCAACACCCATTTCCTTGGCAACCTCTTGGCATATGGTAGTCTTACCTCCACCTGGGCTACCCTCGATAGCTATTGTCCTCTTTATCTTAAACAAATCCTTAATGGTTTGTTTCATTAGTTTCGCTCTCATAGTTTACTCCTATGTGTTGTTGCATTCCCACAAACTGTGGGAAATTCTTGATTGAGTTTGATTTTGACACACGAAAAAATTTTTTCTCGTCGCCATTGTGCCATTAGGGATAGGTAGTATGAATAAAATGCAGGAACGATACTGCACTACCTACCCCCAACCTATTGCTAGGTGTTGTTAGTTATCTCGTTCATAAGTACATCAGTACATGCTTTAGAGCATGTCTTTAAATTCCTTCTGAGTCTTGGCTTGGTTATCCTAGTCCCACATACAGGGCAGAACTTCCAATCCTTTACCTTTTGNTTAGTCTCATTGTCTTCCCATTTGATATCATCATAGGTAGTACTGTTCCTACCACCCTGACAATTACTTGTGTCTACATCAGGACATTCAGGTAGTATTGATTGGTCTAGTAGATTACCAATAGCACTCATGCCTTGCTCTTCTATGCT
>FUFK010050841.1_pt1 | contig 32012 bp, 27 predicted proteins | sample 1021851 | NCBI WGS metagenome assembly FUFK01 (sample SAMEA51879418, study PRJEB19060) | metagenome | reverse complement strand
GATGAAGTAGCTCAGGTAATTAAAGATAATAAACTTGTTGTTTCAACTTTAACTGCAGAAAGATATGGTCTTACAGTCAATGACAAAGTAAATTTAATTGGTATGAACTTAGCTCCACTTGAATTAGAAGTGGGAATGATTATTAAAGATTCTGAGTTAGGTTGGTTTGAAGGAGTAGTCAATAAAGAAGTAGGTTTTAAATTAGGAATTTTTAGAAACATTCAAGCTATTATTTGGGACTCAAAAATAAGTGAAAACCATTTTATTGAGCTTCACAAAAATATTAAATATAAAAGAGTCAAATTTACATACAAAAAAAGTACTCCAAACAAGAATTGGGTCTTACCAACTGCATTAGTAAAAGAAATGTTTGGAGATTTTCAAATAAAAGAAAGAGACGGTACATGGATTACTACTGAGCCCTCTTGGCGGGAAGAGAATATTCAAGTAAAAAGAATGCCTATTCTTGGCAATACAAGATGTCACAGATTAATGTGGGAGCCATTAGAAGGAGCCTTAAATCAAGTTTTAGAAGAGGGTTTGGCTAACACGCTTTCTGTGCAAGATTTTAAAAAATCAGGAGGATGTTATGCTCCTAGGCGAATAAACCGCTTCGATGCTGGAGGAAGTATTTCTCGACATGCTTGGGGAATTGCTATTGACATAAACACAAAATCAAGTTATCACCCTAGGGTTGTAGAAATTTTTAACTCTTGGGGATTTGCTTGGGGAGGAACTTGGACATCTCCAGATGAAATGCATTTTGAGCTCAGAGATTTATCAGCCAGTATTTCTAAGACCAGCAGCTAATCCGTTTACAGATAGTAATAAAGAATTATTTTCTACTGAATCCAGTTTACGTATTTTTAATTTTTTCATAAGTGTTATCTGAATTAGAGACAACGGGTCTAAATATGCATTTCTTATATTTAAAGTATTTTTTAAAATTTTATTATCATCTAACAGTTCGTCTATCTTTTTTATGTTCTTAATAGAAATATTTGCTAATTGTGATTCTTTAAGAATTTTTTTATAAATCTTTAGTGCGTCCTCATCAAGAAGTTCATCAACGTATCGTTTAGCTATTTTTAGATCAGATTTCGAGAGAGTCATTTCAATATTGCTAATTAAATTCTGCATAAAGTCTGAATTTTTATATATTTTTCTTACATAATTAATACCATATTTTTCAATCATGAAGTTCAATGCTGTTCCTGATCCATACCAACCTGTTAATGTATTTCTAGTTTGAGCCCATCCAAATACCCAAGGAATAGCTCTGTAATTTTGTAAAGTCTTCACATTTTTGGTTCGCTTTGTGGGCCTTGATCCAATATTTAATGTTGAAAGAAGTTTTACGGGAGTTCCCATTTCAAAGTAATCTATGAGATTTGGATCAGTAAAAAAAGACCTATATTCTTCATATGACTTATCTGAAAGCTCCTGTAAGAATTTCTGATTTGGTATTTTTACCTTTAATTTATTTCCTGATTCATTAATAAAAGCAACCGAACCAAGTTTAATATTTTCAAAACCAAGATATGCTGTTGAATACTTATCTGAGACTACTTCACCTTGTTCTGTATATCTTATTTGAGATGATACAGTGCCCTTTGGTTGTGCAGAGATTGAATTGTAAGTAGGGCCCCCTCCTCTACTAATAGTTCCCCCTCTGCCATGAAAAAATGTAACATTTATATTATTTGCTACACCTTCTTTAAATAAATTAATTTGAGCTTTGTAAACATTCCATTGTGAAGAGATTATTCCACCATCTTTATTTGAATCAGAATAGCCAAGCATAACTTCTTGATTGCTATTTTTAAATTTTTCTATAAACGATTTGTATTGTCTGTTTAGAAATAGTTTTTCCAAAATTATATGAGATTTTTGCAATTCCTCAATTTCCTCAATTAAAGGTGTTATTGAAGGAATATTTTTTTTAGGCATATGCTTTTTACATACATTAAACAGATTTAAGATATCACTTTCTGAACTTGTCATTGAGAGAATTATTGAATTAAATACTTTATCACCATAGATATTTTGAAGTTCAGGTATTTCTTTTATTAATTCTTCAAAATCAAAGTACTCCCTCCCAGACTGAGCATTAATTACTGACGAGTTTTGCCTGATATCCAAAGACACACCATGAAATTCAAATTGATAAACCATTTCGATAAAATTATCTAATTTTGTATTTTGGATTTTTGTTCCAAATATTTTTAGAACACTATTTTGAAATAATAAAATATCATCAAGAAATTCATGAAAATATTTATAACCTTTCTTGTTTTTTTGAAAATTGTCCAATCTATGAAAAACTAATGAAAGAAATATGCGAAAAGGTTCATCAAAATTTACGCGTTTATAATGTTTATAATCATTTGGAAGAATTTTTTTATATTCCTCAATTTTTTTTGTTAACTTTTTTGGACTTTCAACAAAATCCGTTGAAATACTAAATTCTTCTGAAAACTGAACAATTTGTTCTTTATAAATATTCAATATTTGATTTGAATATATTTTCAATGCCTCTTTGGTTATATTCTTAGTTACAAATGGATTGCCATCTTTATCTGCGCCAACCCATGATCCAAACTTAAGTTTGAAGTTTTTTGCATTTCCAGTTATTTCATCATCTTTTATTACTTTTTTATATACGTCTTTATATAAAATATCTAAATAATAAATTAATGATTTTACTTCATCTATTGGATTTGGCTTTGTGGATCGAACTTCTCTTGTGTACCAAAGTTGAGTTATAAGTGAATTTATTTCACTCATACTATTTGAATCATTGTTTTCAATAATCTCCGCAATTTTATATATTTTTTTTAGAGTTGACTGTCTTGAACTTTCAGTGGGATGAGCAGTAAAAACAGGCATAAAAATAAGTTCGCTATTTGTTTTTTTATCAATAGAAATATTTGAATTTTTTAGAGTATGCTCTCTAAATACTTGTTCAGCAATATTTGATAAATAAAAGAATATTGTAAATGCTTTAGTAATTATATATATCTCATTTGGTTCAAGAGATTGAAGAGTTTTGAAAATAGAATCTAAGTATTTATTGTTGTTTGTTTGTCGATATTTTTTAGAATTTAATCGTATATCTTCAACAATTTTAAAGTATTTTGCTCCAGCTTGGTCTTTTATTACATTACCAAGCTCACTACCAAGTAAGTTTATAGTTTTTGATAGAGTATCAAAGTTAGGAGTAATTTTAAATCCTCTCGGCATTTGAAGTTGTAAAACTTCCTGTAGTGTCAAATATTAATGATTTGATATTTTCAAAATCTATCTCACTAAAAGATGAATGTGGCGTATGGATAATAACCATATCATAATTTGATATACTCTCTAAATCTTGTTCCTTTAATATACTTTCTTTATTTACTATCAATTCATCAACGTATGGGTCATAAAAAGATACTTCTGCGCTTTTTTCCAGTAGCGATTCGATTATATCAATTGCTGGTGACTCTCTAGTGTCGCCAATATCTTTTTTATATGCTACGCCTAATATTAATATTTTGGAATTTTTCAAAAGTTTTTCTTTTCTGTTCATTAATTCGCTAATTCTAGAAATGACATAATTTGGCATTGAATTGTTTATCTCTTGAGCTAATTCAACAAAACGGACAGGTTGTCCAATTTGTCGTGTTTTAAAAGACAAATATTTTGGATCAATTGGAATGCAGTGACCTCCAACTCCTGGTCCAGGCCTGAATGATTGAAATCCAAAGGGTTTTGTTTTTGCAGCGTCAACTACTTCCCAAATGTCTATATCTAACATGTTTGATAATATCGCTAGCTCATTAACCATTGCGATATTAACTTGCCTATAAGTATTCTCAATTAATTTAACCATTTCTGCTTCTCTTGTACCTGAGACTTCAACAACTTCATCAATTATTGAATTGTAAAATTCTGATATTTTTTTAAGTGATTTTTCATTTATACCGCTAACAATTTTTGGTGTATTTTTAAAAGTCCACTCTTTGTTGCCAGGATCTATTCGTTCAGGTGAGTATCCAAGCAAAAAGTCTTCTCCTGCTACTAAATTTGAATTTTTTTCAAGTATTGGCTTTACTATTTCTAATGTAGTTCCAGGGTAAGTAGTAGATTCTAGGATTATTATCTGGCCTTTTGTTAAATTTTCGGAAATACTCTTTGTTGCAGCTTCAACATAGCTTAAATCAGGTTGATAATCTGTTAAAGGAGTTGGAACACTAATTACTATGAACTCTGACTCTCCTAAAACACTTGAATCAGTGGTAATTAAAAAATCTTTAGAAAGCGCATCTTGAAGTACCTTATCCGTAATGTCCTCAACATGAGAGGTGGACTTATTGAGGTTATCAACTACAGATTCATTAATGTCATATCCAGCGACTTTAAGTTTATTGTTTGCTGCTTCAATAGCTAAAGGTAAACCAACATAGCCTAATCCAATTACTGCTAAATTATATTTAAATTTACTCATATCTAACCAAATAAAATTTGAAAAATTCTATCTGAGGTTTCACCATCCCAATATTTAATTTTTGCTTCATTTGAAATTTTACTGCCTAAAACATTATTTATTTCATTAATTATATTTTCCTTATCAGTACCNATAACTTTATTAGTCCCCTCTTGAACTGTNATTGGTCTTTCTGTTTCTTCTCTNAGTGTTAAACAATTGATGCCTAAATATGTTGTTTCTTCTTGTATTCCTCCAGAGTCAGTTAGCACTAAGTCACATCCATAAACAAGAGACATGAAGTCAATGTAGGATAATGGATCAATCAGAATAACATTTGAAAGCTCTATATTATTGTTTTCGATATAATTTTTAAGCCTTGGATGGGCTGGAAGGATAACTTGAAAGTCATCTGTAAAATTACTGATTGCCTCAAAAACATCTTCTAAAATGTCGTCATTTAAATTTGATGGTCTGTGTAATGTAACTACAAAATATGATTTATTTATATTTAAATTATTCCTAATATTTTCAGAATTGTTTATAATTTTTGATTTATTTTTTGCTAAAGTATCAATCATAATATTTCCAACATTATGAATTTTATCTGGCGATACCTTTTCTTTTAATAGGTTTTGCCTTGCATCTTCAGATGGTATTAACAATAGGTCACTAATTGCGTCTACCATAATTCTATTACGTTCCTCTGGCATACCTAAATTATTTGATCGAAGACCTGATTCAACATGAAACAAATAAAGGTCTGATTGTTTTGCAGCTATAGAAGCAGCTAAGGTGGAAGTTACATCACCAAAAACTCCTACTTTATCAATTTCACGATCCTTAAAAATTTTTTGTAACTCTTGGACAATATATTGAAACTGTTTACTTTGTGAATCAGAAGGAGCATTTAAGTTTATATCAGGAGTTCTGATATTGAGATCATCAAAAATATTTTTAGACATATTTTTGTCAAAATGTTGCCCTGTATGAATAAATAAAACCTTTTTGTTTTGTCCTTCTAACTTGTTTAAAAGTGGTGCTGCCTTAACAAAATTTGGCCTTGTGCCTACTACTAAAGCTATATCATATTTATCAGTCACTACTTTATGATTTTAGTGATTAAATAGTTATTAATGTACAACTATCATTGAAATGGTGAGAAAAAAGCTTGTTTTAAATGCTTGTGGAGTAAAGTCTCTAGGTGGTGTGAAGCTCTTTGTAGAAGCTTTTGAACTTCTTGTTGAATCAGATAATGAAATAATTGTACTTTATTCAGAAAATGAGTTTTACAATGACCTTAAAAATCAATCTTTGGAAAATAAATATATTGAGTTTATTAAACTATCAAACAAAAGAGTAATTCATCCTTTCTATTATTTAGTTACTAATAGAAAGCAAAGAAAAATTATTGAGAACAGTGATGCAATAATTCATTTTGGTAATTTTGGTTTTAATACGAAAATTAAATCATTTGTCTTAGTTCAAAATATATTACCTTTTGTATTGAGAGATTTAAAAAATACAATTTTAAAATACTTAATAACTAAGAGTTTCAAATCTTCTGAATATATAATTGTACAACTTGAGCATATGACTGAAGTGTTTCACAAAAAATATAAAGACAAAATAATTTCAATAGGACAACTTGTAGAGACTGTTGTAGAAACAAAAAGTAAATCTGGAAAAATTGTATTATTTGGCAGTAAAGTGCCTAATAAAAATTTCAATTTTATGGTTAAAGTTTTAAAACAAATTTCAAAAAATAACATTATTACAATAATTAATCCTCCAAAAAATATGAGTGAATTTAATTGTGTGTACACCGAAACACAAGATCAAACAATGAGTGTCATGTCAGAACATGAAATATATTTCCATGCGAGTGAATATGAAACAGTTGGTCTTCCAATTTATGAAGCTCAGAATTTAGGATTAAAACTTGTAATTCCAGAACGACCTTATACAAATTACTTTAGAAGTGAGAATGTGTTTACATATGAACTTAATAATCCTCAAAGTGCACTTATTAGCATTGAAGAAGCAAAAAATTTTAATATAAAAAATTCACCTGCATTAATTTATAATGAAAACTGGTCAAAGATTTTAGAGTATATCTAAGTTACTAGTAATAGCTCCAGCTGAATAATTTTTAATAAATGTCTCTTTATTAAATGTGTCGATATTTAAGAAAATCTTATTCAGCTTATCTTCCAATTCAGGTAGGTTTGAATCTGTATTAACAATTATTAAATTATTAAATTGTTTAGAAATTTGTATTACTGGATCATCATCAATTTCTGCAAAATGTATAACAGGCTTTCCTGTTGATATATACTCAATGATCTTACTTGGGAGCTGGCCAGGATTGAGATTTCCAATTGATAAAAGACAATGTAGGGAGGACGTCATTTTATCTAAAGCTTCATCTCTACTGACCATATCAAAAAATTTATGATTATCTAAATTAATTTTATTTTGAGTTACCATCAATTTTGAATCAGGATTTGTATACCAATTGAATTCAAAATCTGAATTCTTAAAAAATTTTAAAGTATTCTCAGGTGATCGAACACCTTTTGTAAGAACGCCAAAGTAGCCAAGTTTTATTGGTAGTGTATTGTATTTATACGACTTAGATGCTTCAAATAACTCATCATTAAATGTGCTAATAGGACTTCCAATGTATATCTTTTCTTTATTAATTTTGAAGTATTTTATATGTGAATCAGAAGACTCTTTATGAGTAAAAATAATTTGATGTGCAATATTGTAAAATTTCTTTTCAATGTAAAAATTTAAATATTTGTATAAATATTTGTTATTTTCATATGCGTTTTCTTTTAAAGAGAACGGATCGCCAATATCCATAATCCATTTTTTTTGATTCTTTTTATTCAAAATATACGCAGCTAAGTGGGAAGAAAATGGAAGGCTAACTGAAATAATTACATCGTATTGATAATCTATACGTTTTCGATTTTTCCAAACTGAATATAGCCAAAACATAGAATAATCTGGCCAAGCAAATGTTTTATAAAATAATCTGTAAACTTTTTTTAAGATTAAGTAAATAAAATTAATAAACATTTTATTGCTATCTACTTGATTTGATCTAGTACGAACGTTATTAATAAATGTTTTAGATTTTTGATTTCCTATAAAAAAAATATCATCATTTGATTTTTCCTGAAAAGTACCTGTAATTATTTTTACAGTGTGACCTTTATTTTTTAAATCATCATAAATTGATTTCCATCTAAATGCTCTTGGACTATTGAGAGGATAAAATTGATGAGAAACTATTAAAATATTCAATTATTTTCCTTTTTACTTAGACTCATCCCAATAATATATGCAAAAAATAAACTGAGCTCTTCACCTTGGAAGAAGTACATAATCAAAATATTTAAAAAAGAAGCAAATAATATAGGGCTTCGACTTATGCTTTGTTTAAGAATAGATACACTAATTTGAATTAGAGAAACAAAAAACAAAATTAACCCAAAAATACCTGTTGAAAAATAAACATTTGCATACAAATTATTCATAGAAACTATTAAGCCCGGATAAATATTTTGGACTTCATTGTTCCTAATGATTTTATTATTTTTGTTAAAATCATTAGTAAATTTTACATTTGCAATACCAAAGCCATCACCTAACAACGTTACGTTTTTCTCACCCAAATAAGAATTTATTCTAGAAATATTTTCAAAATTAGATACTCCCCCAGTAACAATTATTTTTGCCCTATTAAAAATACTTTGATTCAAATTAACTGAATTTTTAGCTAAGTCTTCCTCATCATCATATATGGAGCAATCACATTTATCTGCTGAATTAGGTGGACACTGGGCTGCATCTAAAGCAGGAAATTTATAAGTAAGAGAATTACCAAATGTGCTAAATATTAAAATTAAGATAATAGGAAATAACAAATAATAATTCCTACTATTTTTAAATGCAAAGAATATAAAAGTAATAAACATTGCAAGTGTGAATCCAAAGATTCCTGTCAAACTTCTACTTAAGACTATTGATAAAATTGGAAACAAAACTAAATACTGTAATTTTGGACTTTCTTTAAATTTGAAAAAATAAAATGGTACAGTTGGACTTAACCATACAGCTAAAAAACTAGGTTCTCTAAATGTTCCATAATTTCTTAAAATTGTACAGGCGTCGAGTACTTTTTGTATACTGTTTGAATTTGTACCAATTCTATTTCTGTAAAAATCAGAATATTCAAATACATAAGAAAAATAAGAAATTAATGACATAAATGAAATAAAAAGTGAAGAATAAATAATTATTTTTGCAAGAATTTCAAAAGAAAAATGATTTGAAATATTATATAGATTTGAAAGAGTGAACAAGAAAAAAATTATTACTAATAATCTAAGTAATATATATCTATCAAAACTTGAGTATTTTAAATCTGGTACCTCTTCTGAGTAGTTGAAATATTGAATTAATGTAATCAAAATTGCGTACGCAATCCAGTATGTAATTAAAAATTTTGAATATAAAAATTTTTTAAATTTGTCTAATCCAATAACTAATAAAATAATCGCAGACATTGCATATCCAATCCAAGAAAAAGGAATCTCTTGAAAAGTGTAAGCGTCTAAACCTGTAAAAATAAGGCTAAGAATAAGAAAACTAATATTTATTTTTTTTGCTTTATTTATCAATTAAATCTTTTATATCCTTTGGAGAAACTGTATTTTGAACCATCTTTTCTTGATGACCATCTTTTATATTCACTTAAGCTGGAATCTTCAGAAAAATCAGTTATGTTTAGTTGTCCATCCATTATTTTTATTTTTCTATAAATTGTTACATCATTAAATTTTGCTTTACCAAGAAATTGATTCTGACTAAAAATTAAAACTTTCCCGGGTTCAATATTGTTTAACTCAAAACATTCTTTAAAACTTTGATTATTTTTAAACATTAAATTTGGCCCCCAGTGGGATTCAACTGATCTATATGTGTTTCGTACTCTAATGTTGTCAGTATATGTCCCAGTTCCAGGATCTCTAGCAAACCACTTACCATTTGAATAACATTCAATACTTAACTGATCATAGTGAGCATGGCCACCAATGCCATTTTGTCCCAAATTACCACACCTTATAGATAAATAATCAGTTGAATTTTTCCATATATAAATTCCAAAATCTGGATATGCGTAGTAATCAAATTCTTTTTGAAATATTGAAATTGCCTGATGCTCAACCTTTAATAAACTTTCTATTTCAATAGAATCACTATTTTCAAAACTATGTTTATGTATTGAATTTTTTGATTCACTTTTGATTGATAAATCTATTAAATCAAACAACCAATTCATATTTAATGGCTCTTTTTCATCATATAAAAAGTAAAGAAGTCTTCCCGAATCGTTATCTCCAATTTGGGACAATTCATTATCTATTGTTAATAGTTTTAGAAATATTTTATTTTCAATAATTATGTTTTTAATTTTTTTTGTAAGTTCTTTATACCTTTCATCATTTTCTATAGATAAATAGATCAATAATAATGCTTCAATCATAAGGGCAGTGTAATGAGTTGAGCCTTCAAAATTAGTAAAGTCAGAATTAAACTGAGAAATAATTTCACTCTCAATTTCTTTAATTACTTTATCTATCTCTAAATCTATTTCTTTAAATGAATAATTTTTTAGAAAAAGTAAAGTCGCTACAAGCTCAACAAAATAATGATTCCCAACAACATTACCATTATTTTCATAATTATTTTTTAAAAATTCAAAATGTTTAATTATTAGTTCATCCAGAGATTTATTATTTTCATTTTCATTGATCACATATTTAATATTCCTATCAAGAATTAAATTTATCATTCTTATTGCTACATCCATTGGGCTATTCCACAAGACATGATTGGCATTAGATGTTTCTATTTCATCAAGTAAGTCACCATAAATCTTGGAAACTGACTCAATCTCTTTTTGAACCTCTGCGGATTGAATAAAATATAAATTAATTTTTTGTAAAAATTGTAACCTTCCAACCTCATAAGGCACTTTTATATCTGCTTTATTAAAATATGCTGGTTTATATACATTTTTTTCAAATTGATAATTATTAAAATAATCATAATCAAATCGAATTGGACCAAAAATTTTTCCAAACACAAAAATTTCATTATTTCTAAATAAATCAAATGATTCCCGTAAATTCTGTTTATTAGAAAGTTGATTTAAATTGCTTAACAATGGTTCAATATATTTTGGGTGTACATATGTATAGGAGGTTAAGGATTGTTGGAAAGATTTTTGTTTTCGTTTTAAATAATAGATAATGTTGTAGAAAATTAAACTCATCATGACAAATCCTCATTTATTTTTTTATTGATGAGAGCAGTTGTAAATAGAGAAATTATTAACTGTGATATTAATATTCCAAATTCTATCGGCACAATTTCAAAATTTGCATTTAGAAAATATACTACAAAGGATGTTAATGCTGCAACAATTACAATTCTAAATAACGCTATTTCAAAGTGCATTGCCCTACAAAATATAATATTTATCCTTGACCACAACATAAACGGAAGAGAAAATATTACAATTTTAAACATTCCAGCCAGCCTTGAAAATTCCTCACCTAAGACTGATACGAATACTTGATTTGCATAATTTTCAAGTAATAAATATAAAAGTGGAATAACAAAAGATATAATTACTACAACTCGTAGTTTCTTTCTTAAATCAGCAATAATTTTAAAATCACTTAATTTTGATACCTCAGGAAATACAATATCTAAACTCGCACCAACTAATTGATAAAGACCTTCAAGTATTCTTTTTGACCAAGCCAAAACCCCTAAAATTGGTCCAGAATAAAATATTCCTAAAATTACTATGTCTAATTCCGACAAAAGAGCAGCAGAAAATGTTGTCAAAACCATTTTTCTACCCGCAGAGGACAGTTCTTTTTTATCATGTAAACCTTCAGATGATCTATCTGTATTCGGTAATGAAAAATGTGCAACAATAAAAAATAGTGTCAAAATCACTGCTTGAAAAACAATTATCCAAATGATTGAATAATCTAAGAAAACAATTGTCCAACCACCGAGGCCATACAAAACCGTTCTTATAATAATTTGCTTAGAACTTATTACAAAGTCTCCCTTTGACTGATGATATGCCAAAGCGACGTGCAGCATTTCGTTGAATACAAAACCTAAGAGAAAAAAGAATACATATGTAAAGTTTCTGCCAAAAATATTCGATAATGGGATCACTAGAGCAAAGGCAAAAAAAGTATTCCTTATGATTACTCTATAAGTTGTGTAAAACAAACTACTGTTAAACTCCTCCATGTTTGCACTTGTTCTTGTAACCACCAACGCCAACGAAAGAACGGTAACTGTCCCAATCAAGACTGATAAACTTTTTGCAGATGCATATTCACCATAAATTTCAGCACCATATTTTCTCGAGATTATTGTTATTAAGAAAAAGTTAACAATAAGCAAAATAATCTGCATTGTTGAGATATATACTGTATTTTTCTTCCATTTATTAAACATTTTTACTTAACCCTAGATAAATGCCATGAAGATAAATTATAAAGATACCAAATTTTTTGGATGTTAGATTGTTTTAATGTATTTTGTAATTTTTTAGAATTAAACAATTCTAAATTTTCATTAAATTCAAAGATACTATCAGTAAAATATTTTGGATCTTTTTGAATCCAATTAGAAATAGGCGCCCTAAACCCTTGTTTTTTTCTTGAATATACTTTTTCAGGTATGTATTTACTGGAAAAATCTTTCAAAAAAGGTTTTGTCCTATCACTTGAATACAACTGCTCGCTAGGAAGAGATAAAACAAACTCTACAATTCTATGATCTAAGAATGGCACTCTTGCTTCAACCCCAGACTGCATACTTAATTTATCCATTCTCATTAACAAAAGCTCAGGCAATCGTATTTTTAAGTCTATATATGTCATCCATTTTGTTATGGAAAAATCGTCTTTAGAATTATAAAGATCCCATAAGTTATCTGAGTAATTAATTATCGAGGATTTTTCTGTAATATTAAAATTAGCTAAATTTTTAATTTCAGACATGTTAAACCCTACAGCGCCACCTGGAAAGGGATTGTTATTTGATAGAATATTTATTATTAAATTTGCTCTGTGTGATTCGATAATATTTCCAAATGAGATATTTGATATTTTAGGAATTTTTTTATATAAATTTACAAATCTTAACCAATGATCATATCCAAAAAAGAGTTCATCAGCACCTTCACCAACCTGAACAACCTTTAACCCGTTTTTATTGGCTAACTTTCCCAGAAAATAAAGTGGGATACCAACTTCATCTCCAATTAAATCATCTTGAAGAAGTGGATATTCTTTTATAATGTTTTTAAATTCGTCAAAAGTTATTGACTTATGAATTAGGTCTACATTAATAATCTCAGAACTAAATTTTGCCTCATCTAGTTCCCCTTTGTAGCCTTCAAAGACTTCATCATAATCAACATTAAAACTTTTCAATTTAGTGTCTGAAGATAAAAGCGAACCAATAAGAGTTGAATCTAATCCACCTGATAGATAAAGTCCAACCTCAACATCACTAATCTTTCTATACTCAATTGAACTTTTAAGCAAATTATCAAACTCTTCTTGTGCTTCACTTAAGCTAATATCTTCTTCAGAAATATAATTTATAGGGTCCCAATAAATTTCTTTCGTGTAGGAACCGTGAAAATCAACTTCAATAAATTCTCCTGGTAAAACTTTCTTTATACTCTGATTACCAGTCTCATCTCCTGGAATAGCTAAGTGTCTAAGATAGCTAAGATATCCCTCTTTATTGGGAGAAAAATTTACCATACCACTTTTCTGTATTGCATTTAATTCTGATGAAAACACCAAGTGATTTTCATTTATTGAGTAATAAAGAGGCTTTAATCCAATTCTATCTCGAGCCATAAAAATTGTTCTTTTTTTAAAATCTGCAATTACAAATGCAAATTGACCAATTAATTTGTGTAAAATTTCTTTACCAAATATCTTATAGCCTGCAAGTAAAACTTCTGTATCACCTTCTGATTGAAATTCATGACCGTGGTCTTTGAGTTCTTTTTTCAACTCTTTAAAATTATAAATTTCTCCATTAAAAACTATATGGTATAAATCATCCTTTAAAGACATAGGTTGATTTGATCTTGGGTTTAGATCGATAATTGATAATCTTGAGTGTATAAATGAACAGTTTCTGCTTATATTTCTTACTAAAGAGTGGTCAGGACCCCTATGGTTGAGGGAAGATTTTATTATTTCACTTTTTTTTTGGTCAATTTCAGAGTTGTCAAAGCTGACAATTCCACCTATTCCACACATTTATCTAACTTTAATGTAAATTTTTTTATTTAAAGAAGATTAATTTATTTTGTTTAAAGTTAAATATATGAAATATTTCATTGATGTAGTATTGCTCTTTTTTGCTTTACCTTTATTTTTATTCTTCTATCCAATAATCTCACTACTAATTCTTATATTTGATGGAACTCCAATTCTTTATTCACAATTAAGAGTTGGGCTTTATGGAAATGAATTTAAACTTTACAAATTTAGAACTATGTCTATTCTGTCTGACGATTCAGTTCATCAGAACCATTATGAAAATTTGTCTGAAAATAAAAAAATTGAACCCTCATTAACACCTGATAATCCAATACGAATTGAAAATGATGACAGAATTACAAAAGTTGGAAACATACTAAGAAAAACATCTTTAGATGAGCTTCCAAATATTATTAACGTTCTCATTGGAAATATGTCATTTGTTGGACCAAGACCTTTAGTTAAGTATGAGTCAGATTTATATGGTAAGTATTTAGAAGAAAGAAATTCAGTGAAGCCAGGTATAACTGGGTTAGCACAAATACAAGGACGTTTAGACCTTAGCTTACAGGAAAGGCTCTACTGGGATCTTCAGTATGTAAAAAGTAAATCTTTTATATATGATTTTAAAATAATTATTAAAACTGTATATTCAGTCTTATCAAGAAGAGGTGCTAATTAAGCTTAAATAAAGTTTTCCAACAACCTCTTTATTTGAATAATTCTTGACATACTTTTGGATATTATTAATCTTTTGTTCAAGTAATTCAATACTTCCAATATCTTTTATAAATTTTTCAAAAGTTTGATCATCGTTTTTATCAATATTAAAACCTAAATCAAATTTGGTAATTAATTTAGAGACAGCTGATTCTGGATTAGAAAAATTTATTAATATCTTATTCATATTCAAATAATCAAATGTTTTACCTGGAAAACCTTCCATAGTTATTTCATAATCAAGTGAGACTAAAGCAAATGGGATTTGAGAGGTTGTCTTGTCGAGCTGTTCTCTCTCAATGTATGAATTTAAATTAATATTTTGGTAATTTTGGCTGTATATGTTCTTGAATTCTTCACCTGCACCAAATATATCGAAACTCCACTCATTAGGGAATTTAGATTGAAAATATTCAATGAAAGATTGTAAATTTTGTGGCTTTCCTATGTTTCCAGCATAAAATAATTTTTTTGAGCTCAAGTCAGGCAAACCACTGCTTTGATTATGAGGTGAAAAATGAAAAATTGTATTTATTTTATTTTCGGAAATTTTACGACTTGTTATTAGGTATTTTTTTAACTCATCTGAATTTACAACAACTTTTTGTACACTATTTAATGCAAGATTATCTAACAGTTTGAATAACTTTCTTAGAATTAAATTAGGAGCTTCTTCAATTTTTTCTGCAATTTCTGGATAAAGCTCCCAAAGAGAATATATGGTATTGATTTTTAGTATTTTTGAAGTAAATATACACACTAGATTCATTGTTGGTGGATAACTGAAAATTAAGATATTATCATATTCATTTTTATTCTTATAAATAAATTTTATTGAGTGATAATTAAATGTTATCCACTGAAAAAAACGAGCTGTATTTGAAAACTCTCTTGGTTTTGATAGTACATAATTAACTGGTATGTCTTCTACGGTTGTGGTAAAAATTTTTGAATTAATTTTAGAAAATTCCGCAGAATTTTTTAAATTATATTGAGGAGAGCTTGCCAGTATCTCAATATTGCTTTGAGTATTATTAATTTCTTTAGCAATTTTTGAAACAATCATTCCAGTTGAAATTGTGTCTGGCGGAAATGTTAACGAGTGGATTAAAGTTTTTTTCATTGTAAAAATGATCTTGAAATATCAAAATCATAATCTTCTTTACCATGCTTAGAAAAACTGTTTTGCTTTGAAAGATTAATTAAATCATTAACAATAATGTCCGAAGAATCTCCATTGCCAAAAGGGTGACTCCAGGTTTTACCAATTAAATTTTCCGCACTTTCATGAACAATGTTAAAGTCATGCTTTTTATTAGTAGGATCAAATTTAATTGAAGAGTTTACTTCATATACTTCTGGTCTTTCAGTACTGTATCTCATTTGAATACTTGGTATACCCAAAATACAGGCTTCTTCAACAACTGTTCCTGAATCTGAAATACAATATTTAGAGTTTTTGAGGAGATACATAAACTCAAGATATCCTACAGGATCAATAGCCAAAACATTATCATTTAAGTTTAGATTAGAATCTTTAAGTACTCTTTGAGTAGAATAACCCATTGGAAATACAACTTTAAAATTAGTAGAATTTATTAAATTAATTATGTTCTCAAAACTGTCTTTATCAAATATATTTTCTCTTCTATGAGAAGTAACTAGTACAAATTCTTCTGAATTGATAAAAGATTTTACATCATCTGATAAATATTCTGGTCCCTCATCAAATAAATGCTCATACTCTTTAATTATGTCAACAATTGGATTTCCAGTAACTTTAATAATAGAGTCAGCGATTCCTTCCTTAAGGCCTTGTTTTTTGTAAGAATTTAAATAGGCGTATATCCTATCTGACAAATGATCAATTGTTTTTCTATATTTTTCCTCTGGCATTCTCCAATCATATGAACGCATACAACCTTCAATATGAACAATAGGTACATTATGCTGTGCAACAGCTAAAGAGCCTGCAACAGTATTTGTATCACCCAAAAACAGTACAGCTTTATACTGATTTGATTCAAGATGTGCATAAGTTTCTTTGATAATAGATGAAACTGTTGTAGAGTCATTTTTTGTATCTATAACAAATTCGTAATCAGGTTTTGGTGCTTCAAGTTGATTAAAGAAAACATCTTTCATATTCTCTGAATAATGTTGTCCTGACCAAATAAAATCATAATCAATTTCACTACTTTCTTTAAGTAGTTTTAATATCTTACTTGCTCTAATTACATCCGGTCTTATTCCAAGTATTACAGCAATATCTTTCATTATTAACTAAGGATACCTTTTGAAATGTCGCTTTCTGCTAATTCTTTTATATTTTCTTCAATTGTTGGTACATGATCATAACCTGCATTCATCCACAATAAATTATTAAATTCTATATTTTCTGTATTTAAAGTTCTATTTACACTTTTATCGGAATTAATTTCATTAATTTTTATATCAATGTCAAAATAATTTTTGAAATATTCTAGGAGTGTAAATTTTGAGACAATATCTTTTGGAATTAAGTGTTGAAGATTTTGTGAAAACGTGTCACTTTTGATCATACCGTGAGCTATTTTGGCAAAGTTTAGTGTTGTTATGCCATTCCATAAATGATCTTTAAAACCATTTATTTCATTTTTTTCTTGAGATAAAAACCAATTTAGAAGAGATTTTCCTTCTCCTACCTCTGGACCAACAATACTTGCTCTAACAACTTTTTTATAATTATGAACAACTTCTCCCCCTATCTTAGATTTTCCATATACATCTTCTGCATCTTGAAAAGATGATTCAACATAATTACCAGTATTTCCAGAAAACACACAATCTGTTCCTATTTGTATATATTTAAATTTATGAACCTCTGCATTATTACTTAGCTGCAATGGAAAATATGAGTTTATGTTTATTGCATTTGAAATTGATTGTTGATTTGCTTCATCAATCTCTGGCTTAATAATACCAATACAATTGATAACGTAATCTGGATTTACTTTTTGTATTAAGCTATCCACTTCATCAAGACTTGCATCATACTTAAAAATATAAGATTCATCACTCTCCTGTCCAGGAGCTCTTGCAGTTAAAGCAACATCATATTCTTTTAAATTTAAAAAGTACCTTGATACCATTGTTCCAAGCATTCCGGTTGAACCAAGTATTAAAATTCTACTCATAAAAATTTGGGCTATGTTGACTCCATGGATCCCAATAATCCGATTCAAATCTAAAGTCATCATTTAAAGATTCTTCCAGTGTTGAAGAAGAATAGTATCTGATAGCATTATCTTCTGTTAAATTCATAGCACCGTTTGCAAAATTAGGTGGGATGTATAGAAAACCATCTTTGGAACTCATCTTGTAAGTTTGTATCTCTGAATTTTTACTTGGAGAGTTAAAATCATCAACCTTTACAACGCAGACTAAAAACTCACCCTGCTCAACATTTACCCATTTTTCTTCAACTTTATGTCCGTGCCATGCTCTAACTGTTTTTAGTTGACTATTTTCTACTTTGTATGTTCTTACAGCTTTTTGTAAATTTAAATCATTTGTAAATGATACAGTTCCTCTTTCATCAGAACTACTATTACTTTCAAAAAATATTGGATCCATACTACTTAACACCATAAGTTTGGAGAAAATTCTGATTTGAATATCTCGGGTCATTAATGTCTTTAATTCTGTTTGATGATATTAAGTTATACATTTCTTCAATGCCCTGGGTAAGCTCTATTGAGGCTTCAAAACCTGTTTCACGTTTTAACTTATCACTTGAAACTTGATAGTTTCTAGCATCTTGAAATGGTAAAGGTGTTGTTTCAATTGATACATCAGGGATTTTTTCTTTTATTTTTTCTGCTATTTCAATAATCTTAAAATTTTTGTAATGAAGGTTAAATATTCCCTTTGTACCTGATGATATGTTATGCTCTATTGCATTTGCTACATCCTTAACATGAAGAAGCGGTCTCCATTGATCTCCACCGAATACACTCATTTTTTTATCTACCAATGCTTTAGTAGTCAAAATATTTACAACTAAATCTAATCTGATTCTAGAAAATTGATCACTTATTCCAAAAAGAGTTCCAAGTCGAAAAATAATTGCATCTGATTCTTCAAGATATTTTTCTGCAATTAACTTTGATGAGGCATATTCGGATAGTGGATTTACTTCAGAATTTTCATCTAAAACTCCCTCTTGTGCTCCATAAACTGAACACGTAGATAAGAAAATAATCTTTCCATTAAAATTTTTTACTAGATTTTTGACAGTCTCTGAATTTATTTCATGAGTTAAGGTGGGATTAATTGAGCAAGCACCATCACCTACTAAGGCTGCTAACCAAACTACAGCGTCAAAATTATTTAAAATGGAATTAATTTTTTTATAGTCTCTAATATCGCCATAAATAAAATTAACATCTTTTCTAAAAGCACTCTCATATATAAGGGAATCGTAAACTGTAATTTCATTTTTTTTTGAAAGAGTGTCAACAATTCCACCCCCGACATAACCTGCGCCGCCTACAACTAGTATTTTCATTGTTATTTACAGTATATTATTTAAATTACTTAATAATTATTGTTTCTTTAATAGCTAAATTATTTACACGTTAGATATATGTAAAGTTTTGTTACCATATTTAGTGTGAGCAAAACTATTCTTGTAACCGGAAGTTCAGGTTTTATTGGCTTCAATCTTTCAAAATTGTTAATGGATAATGGAAATAACGTTATTGGTGTTGATTCATACAATAACGCTTACGACCCTAGCTTTAAAAGATTGAGGCAGAAAGTTCTTAATTCTAAAAATAACTTTAAAGAATTTGAATTAAACCTAGACACAAAGGAAAATTTAGAATCTCTAGAGAAAGAGAATATTGATATTGTATTTCATTTAGCTGCAAGAGCTGGTGTTAGGCAGAGTTTTTTAGACCCTATTTCCTATATAAAGGATAACTCTATCGCTACTACAAATATTGCAAATTTTGTTAAGGATATGAATATAAAAACACTTGTTTTGGCATCAACGTCATCAATATATGGAGACTCTGGTCAAGAAGAGATGGTCGAAGGTGTGAATGAAAAAATTGAGCCACCATCAATTTATGCAGCATCAAAACTATCTGGAGAGGTTTTTGCAAAGAATATTCTTGAAGGCACTGAGTCCAATGTTGTAATTACGAGATTTTTTACTGTGTATGGTCCTTTTGGAAGGCCAGATATGTCTGTACTTAGATTTATTCATTGGGTTGTTGAAGGTAAACAATTGAAATTATTTGGTAATGGTGAGCAATCAAGATCTTTTACATATATTGATGATGTAACTGAATTGCTATCAATGTGTACTGATTTGAACTCAAATTGTACATTAAATGTTGGAAACAACAAAACCTCTACTCTGAATGAAGTTATCAAATTAATTGAGGAATTTACTAACAAAGAAGCACTTATAGATTATCAAGAAAGAGCTTACAAAGACCCTGATGTTGTTTTACCAAGTTTAAAAAATACAAAGAATATTACTGGCTGGACACCCAAAACAGATATAAGTAAAGGTATAGAGAGTACTGTTAAGTGGTACTTTGACAATAGAGATGTCTTAAAGGAACTAAAATACATATAGGTCTTTTATGAAAAAAGTAATTATCACCGGAGGAGCAGGTTTTATAGGTTCTAACCTCGCAACTAGATTGCTTTATGATAATATTGAAAAATTATTAATAATTGATGATTTGTCTACTGGGACTGAATCTAATCTCAAAAATATTTTGCTTGATCAAAAAGTTGATTTTATTAATTCAAAAATTGAAGATATTGAAGATTTAAACGCAGTATTTGATGGATATGATTTTTGTTACCATTTAGCAGCTGGAGTTGGAGTCCAATATATAATGGACAACTTAAGCGAATCTTTACTAACTAATATATTAGCTACTCATAAGGTTCTAGAAGTCTGCCAAGATAGAAATATTCCAGTTCTTCTGACATCAACGTCCGAAGTATATGGTACTGCTGAAGATGCTGTATGGACTGAAGAGACTAAAAGCTTAATTGGTCCAACATCAAAGTTAAGATGGTCATATGCTGCTTCAAAAATGATAGATGAATTCATGGCACTATCACTTTATGAAGAAGGGAAAGTATCCCCTATTATTGTTCGTTTGTTCAATATAATTGGCCCAAATCAACTTTCTAAGTTTGGAATGGTAGTTCCTAAATTTATAGAATCTGCATTAAATAATGAAAATATAGTCATACATGGTGATGGATCACAATCTAGATCATTTACTTGGGTTGATGATGTTGTTTCCTATTTAATTAAATTGGCAGAGATAAAAGCTTATGGTGAAGTCTTTAATATTGGACAAACAGAAGAAATTACAATTAAAGACCTTGCTGAACTCATAATTGAAAAAACATCTTCCAAATCAAAAATAATTTATAAAACACATGAAGAGATATTTGGTAAAGCTTTTGATGATCCGAAAAGAAGGACCCCTGGAATAGAAAAAATAATTAAATTTACTGGAATTGAGCCAAGTAAAAATATAGATTTCATGATAGAAAACATTATAAATCACAAAAAAACCGAACTATAAAGTGAATATTCTTATAACAACTGGAATATACCCTCCAGATGTTGGAGGTCCAGCAAAATTTGTACCTTTAATTTCAAAACATTTATCAAATGAAAATGAAGTAAGGATTATCACGTTAAGTGAAGACTCCAAATTGAATCAAGATGAAAAAAACCAAGTTTACAGAATAGAAAGAAATCAAAACAAGATAATTAGATTTTTAAAAACTTTTTTATCAATTATTAAATTTGGGAAAAATGTAGAAGTTATCTTTGTCAATGGTTTGTGGTTAGAGGTTTATATTGCAAATTTGGTATTAAGAAAAAAAATAGTTAGAAAAATAGTCGGAGACCCTGTTTGGGAAAAACTTTTCACACAAAACAAAATTTTTGACAGCTTTGATACGTTTCAAAAAAATACCTACAATTTTAAAATACAGCTTTATAAATACATTAGAAATATCGTAATAAGATCAGCAAATATAATTATTGTTCCATCTAATCATCTTTATGAATTTGTTAAAAATATAAATTTTTCAGGAGAATTAATAAAAATCAATAATGGTACTTTATTAACTGATGCTTTGGAAAAGAATTTTAAAGAAACTAATTTTTTAATAGTTAGCCGTCTTGTAAAGCATAAAAATATTGATTTGATTATAAAATCTCTTTACAACCTTAAAAATAAATATTCACTCGACTTTAACCTAGACATTGTTGGTGAAGGACCTGAGAGAAGCAATTTAAATGACTTGATAAATCATTTAAATTTAAATAGTTGCGTGAATCTTGTTGGTTCAAAACATGGTCAAGAATTAGAAAATTTTTATAAAAATTCAAATTATTTATTACAAATTTCATCATATGAAGGAATGCCTCACACCATACTTGAAGCAATGAATCACAAACTAGTAATAATTGCTTCAAATTTTGGCGGAAACTATGAATTAATAGGCGAAAATATTCATGGTTATTTAGTCGAATCTATTAAAGAAAATGACATAGTAAGTGCAATTAAAATTGCCGTAGATGATATTGATAAAGAATCAAAAGTTATAAAAGCAAAAGAGCTGATAGAAAAAGAATACGATATCAAATCTACTATAAAAAATTATTCGGAAGTTATATTAAAAAATGATTGAAAATAAATTACTATATCTGAATTTATCAGTAGATTCATCTGATACTTCACTTGGCTTTGTAGAAACTTGGATATCTAATTTTTTGAATGATTTTGATAAAATCGATGTGCTAACGCTAAACAAATCTATCGAAGCTGAATCTATATCTGAAAAATTAAAAATATATGGAATCGATCAAGATTCAAGTCATTCAAAAATTAAAAAGTTCTTGGAACTCAGAAGTATTATTAAAAAATTAACTCATCAAAATAATTACGAAGTGTGTTTTTCGCACATGTCACCATTGTTATCAATACTTGTAAAGCTTTTTTGTGTAAAAAATATTCCACACAGCATTCTTTGGTATACACATCCAAAACCAAAGGAATTAAGCAAAAAATTTATACTTTTAACAAGCCTATTAATTAATAATCATGTTGTAACTGCCTCAAATTCATCGTTTCCATATAAAAGGAAAAAAGTTACTGCAATTGGACATGGAATAGATTACAAATTATTTTATTCAGCTAGAAATGACTTACCCAATAGTAATTTTTTAATTTTAAGTAGGATTACAAAAACTAAAAATATAGAACTTTCTATTGATAGTTTTCTTAAAAGTAAATTTTGTCAAAACACCATTACGATTATTGGAGATCCTGTAACTCAAGAGGATATCAAATATAAGAATTATTTAATAAATAAATACTCTGCACAAGATAATGTTATTTTTAAAGGTAAAGTACCACATAAAAATCTACCTTCTGTATTAAAGGATTATTCTTTTCATATAAATTCAACCAACAAGGGATTTTACGATAAATCTGTTTTAGAAACCCTATCTGCTGGTCTTTTTAATTTCTATTCAAACCCGGACTACAATAAACATTTTAATTCTACAGTAACTCCCATATGTTATTTTTCACATACTGAAGAATCACTAATCCAAAAATTGAATACCGTATTCGATAAAAATAAAGAAGATCTAATTGAAATTATAAAATTGGGTCAATTAAGTGTAGGAAATGAAAACGTTGAAACTATTTCAAAAAGAATTTTGTCTACAATTGAGAATTAACCCATTCGATAGTTTTCATTAATCCATCTTCTAATTCGATTTGAGGTTCCCATTCAAGTAAATTTCTAGCTTTTGTTATATCAGGTCTTCTCTGTTTTGGATCATCTTGTGGAAGGTCTTTATTTATAATTTGAGAACTTGAATTTGTAAGCCTAATTATTGTAGAAGCTAACTGATTGACTGTAATTTCATTTGGATTACCAATATTAAATACGTCATTATGATCAGATTTCATTAATGCAATAATCCCGTTTACTGTATCTTCAACATAAGAAAAACTTCTAGTTTGTGAACCATCTCCATAAATGGTTATATCTTTGGAATTTAGTGCTTGAACAATAAAATTTGTAACAACTCTTCCATCGTTAAGCTGCATTCTTGGACCATATGTATTAAATATTCTCACAATTTTAGTGTTAAGATTATATGTCCTACTATAAGTTGCAGTTGCTGCTTCAGCGAATCTCTTAGCCTCGTCGTACATACTTCTTTCACCATTAGGGTTAACATTTCCCCAATATTCTTCATTTTGAGGTGAAATTTCAGGATCACCATAGATTTCAGAGGTAGATGCCAGAAGAAAGTCTGCATTTTTAGCTTTTGCTAAACCAAGAGTATTAATTGTTCCTACGCTTCCTGCTTTTAATGTGTTTACAGGATTCTCTTGGTAAGCAATTGGAGAGGCTGCACTAGCAAAATGAAATATAAAATCAAGGTCTTCAGCGATTTCAATATGGTCTTGAACGTCATGTTCTATAAATTTTACATTTTTATTATCAAGTAAATGTTCAATATTTTTCTTATTGCCCGTAAGTAAATTATCAAGAAGAATTAAATTGTGATTTTCATCATTTAATTTATCTGCAATATGAGAACAGACAAAACCAGCTCCTCCTGTTATTAATATATTCAATTCAATTCCACGGGTAGTAAATTATACAATTGTTTTCTGAAGCAAAATTTTTAAGTTCTAAACTTAATTGATCTTTAAGTGGGTACATTACTGCTATTAACGACTCAGAATCAATTTCATTAATGCTGTTTATAAAATTGTGATCAGGAACTATAACTTCAGTATCTAAAATTGTTACTTCTTCTCCAATTTTTTCAAAGATTTTATAAATATCAAGTGTTGGAGAATTTCTTAAATCGTCAGTATCTTCTTTAAAAGCAGCTCCAACAAGATATATTTTGTTTAAATTATTATCGTTTTTTAACATAAGCATTTGTTGAACTGTCCAGTTTAAGTGTTCATTATTTGATTTAATAATATTGCTTATCAATGGAAGATTTAAATCACCGTCTTTGTAAAAATTATTTACTTCAACTAAGTCTTTAGGAAAACATGAACCACCCCATGATGGTGAAGGTCTAAAGTAATGAGATCCAATTCTATTATCAAAACCAACTCCTTTTAAAACATCTCGTAAATTAGCTCCAGAATACTTTGAGAGACGAGTTGCTTCATTTACAAATGAAAGTCTCATAGGTAAATATGTATTTGACAGATACTTTATTAGTTGAGAGCTTATTGGATCAGTGATAATTATTTCTGCATCAAAATCTTTATAAAGGGATTTTAATTTATCAGTTTTATCTGTGTTTAGCCCTCCCAAGACTATTCTGTCAGGATTGAAAAAATCATAAACTGCACTTCCTTCTCTTAAGAATTCTGGATTAAAAGTTATCAAGTTCTGATCAAAACCAATGTTATTACATACATTTTCTATTTCATAAGGTGGAATAGTTGACTTAACGGTAATAATGATATCTTTGTTATTTAGTTCTGCTATTTTGCTAATTGCTGACTCCAAAAATTTGGTATCAACAGAGTTTGTTTTTGTATTATTTGGAGTTTGTACACAAATAAAAACTACTTCTACAATGTCCCAATTAAGGTCTTCATAATTTGAATGAAAACTCATACGTTCAAAATTTTCTACTTTTGAAAAATATTTATCTAAATCAGGTTCAAAAAAAGGTAATTCTTTATTTTTTAGTTTTTTTATTTTTTCGGTATCTAAATCTATAAAAGAAACAGTGTTTCCTAATTCAGCAAGGCCAACACCTGTCACTAAGCCAACATACCCTGTGCCAACGATGACAATATTCATATTTCTTCATGTTAACAATTAATAGATTTAAAATAATTAGTAATGATAAATTATCTATCACATTGGGACAATAACCTTACACAATCAAGAGGAGATATTGCAATTCATTTGAATGATTCCTATATAAGAGCAATATGTCCTTCTGATAACCCTTCTGAGGTTAAAAAGTATTACAAAGAGCACATACAATGGGAATTGGACCGAAAAAAATTTGTTGATCTAGTAGGGTTTGTTAAATTAAGTAAAATTTTAAAAAATATTAATAACAATGAAATTTTCCACGTCTTTACTCTAAAATCTGGAATTATTTTTTCATTTGTAGTTTATTTTTACAATATTAAAAAAAGTAAAAGTATTTTATCTGTTAATGGTCTTGGTTATTTATTCAGTGATAATAAAAAAGCAATATTTTTAAGAAACATCTTAAGACCTTTCTTAAAAAAAACATTTAATAAAGCTTTCGATATCATAATCTTTCAAAATCAAGATGACAAATCTCAATTAGAAAACTATTTAAAATTTAATAATAAATCTCAACTAATTGAAAGTTCTGGAATTAATACAGAAGAGTATGTTCTTAAAAAAACTTTTAACAAAAAATTAAAAATAATATTGGCATCAAGACTTTTAAAGGATAAGGGAATTAAAGAGTATTCAAATTTAATAAAAAAATTTGATAAAAACAAGTTTGAGTTTTACCTTGCCGGGGAAATTGATAAAGGTAACCCAAGCTCACTAAATGAAAATGAGCTAGAAGAAATACTGAAAGATAAATCTTTAAAATTTTTAGGATACTTAGATGTAAAAAATGAGCTTCACAACTATGATATTTTGATCTCTATGTCTAAATATGAAGGGTTTTCAAGAATAATGCTAGAAGGTACTTACGTAGGTTTGTTTTGTGCTAGTCTAGAAAACTCTGGTACAAAATTCATTAAGGAATTAGAGAATACAATTCTTATTAATGCTGAAGAACTTGAAAATGCACATAATGAAATTATTATGAGTTTTACAAACTCAATGGATATTTCTTTAAATAATAGAACTAAAATTATTAACAAATACTCAACAAAAGCAGTGGCAGAAAAATTTCTAACTGTTTATAAAGAAATATAGAATATGAGTGAATTTCAACTAAATATATATTCAGCAGCCTTACTAACTATTTTGTTTTCTTATTTTTTAAATTTATATTTTTTAAAAATAGCTAAAAACTTTACTTTTAAAAATAATCAAGAGCAAAAAAGGCTTGTAAATAATAACGTTCCTCCAATTGGTGGTTTAGCAACATCAATTTCATTTCTTATTTTTGTAAGGCTATTAGGTAAAACAGATTCTGAATTCATGATTATTGGTTTGTTTGGTGTCATGCTTTCAGTAATAGGTATTTTGGATGATTTTTATAACTTAAATTGGAAGTTCAAATTATCTAGTCAAGTATTATTCGTTTTATTGCCCGTTGTTTACTTAGATGTATTTATAAATTTTGAAGCTTTATTGGGTGTTGATTTGGGAAATATTTTAAATATCGCCGTTTCAGTAACTTGGATCGTTCTATTAATTAATGCTATAAATTTTATTGACAACATGGATGGGTTAGCAGTTGTAGTGACTGGAAGCATTTGTATTCAATTTATTTTATTTACATATTATTTAGATCAAAATAAATTAACAGATATTTCAATAATTTTACTATTCAGTATTCTTGGATTTTTAATTTTAAACTTTCCTCCTGCAAAAATATATCTTGGTGATTCGGGGAGTATGTTCATTGGTTTTTGTTTGGGATTTTTAAGCATATTGTTTACATGGAATGCAGGAGGTCAATCAATGTTCAATTATACAATTACCCCTGCCTTGTTATTTTTTACAATCCCAGTTTTAGACTTTTTTATTATTTTTGATTACAGAGTCAGAAATAAAATTTCACCTACAGTAGGAGGAACTGACCATATATCACACAGATTGTTAAACCTTGGACTATCAGAAACCAAAACTCTCTCAATATTTTTTATTTATAGTTTTATTTGTTTTGTTTTAATTTCAATATCGGCATTACAAGGCAGCATGATAAGTTTTTCAATTTATTTATTTATATTATTTGCCACATTTATTTATGTAAGAAAACTAGAAATCTTAAATTAAATTGTTTTCTAGTTCGATTATTCTTTCTGGTGTTCCTGCATCAACCCACCAAGAATTTAACTGAATATGCTCACAACATGATTTGTCTATGTAAATATTTATCAAATCAGTAATTTCTAACTCTCCTCTTTTAGANGGTTTAAGAGTTTTTATTTTATTAAACATTGAGTAATCAAATATATAAACACCAACAACCGCAAGATTGCTTGCTGGATTTTTTGGTTTTTCAGTAATCTCAATTACTTTTTGATCTTGACCAATTGATGCAACTCCAAATTCCTCTGGATTATTTACTTCTTTTGTAAATATTAAAGATTTTTGATTCTGTACAAAATTTTCAAAATTAACATTATTTAATAAGTTTTCTCCAAAAAAATTATCACCTAATACACAAACAATAGCCTCATCTTCACTGACTTTATTTTCTGCTTGCAAAAAAGCATGGGAAATTCCTTTTGGTTCATTTTGTATAACATAATCGATACTTATACCTTGAATAGATGAAGTGACATCTTTTATTAATTGGTCATATTGAGGATTTGTGATAATTACAAAATCATCTAAACCCCACTCAATCAGCTTTTGAATTTGAAGATTTATCATTGGTGTTTTTTTAACCTCAAGAAGAACTTTGGTACTTTCATTGCCCCTAAATCCTTGTAAACGCTTTCCAAGGCCACCTGCGGCTATAACTGTTTTAATTTTCATAACAATACTAAATTATATAGTTATACTAAGTTTTTGTTCTAATGAATAGCAATAATAGAAACGTAATTTTAGGCGGTGTATTAGTAACAGTTGCTGCACTAGTATTTATTTTTTTAGTTCCTAATTTTGAAAGAGAAGAGTTTGATAAAGATAAAATTGAAGATATATCCCAAGGGATTACTACTACCTCTGAAGTTCAGCAAGAAAGCAACAATGATGAATCTGATAATAACAATTTACAAAACCAAGATGAAGAATTGGTCATCACAGAAAATGAAAAAAGTGAGATTGAAAAACTACTAATTAATAATGAAGGAGATCTTAATTTAGATATAAGTGCTTATCTAATTATTGGTTCTGATGAAAGAAGTATAAACTCATCTGCGGCTAGAGGCTATGTGCAAGGATCTAGAGCAGACGTAATTTTGCTTGGAATATTAAATGAAGATTCAAAGAATAATCACTTAATATCAATTCCTAGAGACTTATTGATTATTAATTCATGTACAAGTGAAATCGAACGTATTAATGGTTCATATCAAAAAAATGAATGTGGAAATAGACCTGAAAATCTTGCAGCTGCAATTTTAAATTTAACTGGAATTAGAGTTGAAAATTTTGCTAGCTTTAATTTTGAAGGTTTTGAAAAAATAATTGATTCGTTTGGCGGAATTGAAATTTGTGTAGAAAAAACACAAAAAGAAGGATACTCTTTTGAATTACAAAAAGGTTGTCAAACTGTTAGTGGGAGCACTTCATTAAACTGGGTAGTTTCAAGAAATACAGAAGTACTTGTTGGCGAAAAAATTATAGATGAAAATGGCGAAGATGCGTCTGTTTGGGAAAAGATGTCTGGCGTGAGTGACCTTACTAGAATTGAAAGACAACAATATGTAGTTCTTCAAATGTTAAAAGAACTTGATAATTTCGACAATATAAACGAATTTACAAATTTTATTGAAGCTATTGAAGAAACTTTTATTATAGACGAAAATTTATCTATAAGAAAAGCTATTGATTTACTGTGGAATTTACGAGATATAGATTTAGACAATATTCAAAAACACACTTTACCGACTTATCCATATGAACTTGAAGATGGTAGACAGGTTTTGATAATGAAAGAAAGCTTTAAAGAATTTGCTTTGACTGAGGGAATTTTAGACTTTTAAGAGCTTAGAGATTTTTTAAAAAAATAAATTGGAATTAGCCAAAAATAAATTGCGACATCAGGGGCGTATATCAAATCGTTTGTGAAGTTTTGAATAAGTAGCATAATCATTAATACAGACTCTAATTTATAATCCTTCTTTAAATTAATGATTGTTAAGTAGCAAATACAAGAAAACAATATTATCACAGGAAATAGTCCGTATTCTACAGCCATTGTTAAAAATCCATTGTGAGAAGTAGTAATTTCATCATATTGGCCCAAAGAAAATTCAGAAATTTTAGAATCAAATACTCCATTATCTGAAATTAATTCAGCAGACCTCATACTCATTCCGCCTACAAAATTTGAATACCCACTCATTAAATCTTCAATCCAAAAGAAATACATCTTCCCATTAATTATTGACCACTTCCATGATTGGTCATTGGCATTCAAAATAGAGCTCTGACTAAATAAGGTTTGGTTACCATTTGGAATTTCGTCAAATTTTACTTTTAAAATTACTTCAAAATCTTTTCCTGATAGGTTAAAACTATTTGGGACGCCAATCCAATATGATCTAGGTTTTATAAGTTTTAAACCATTTTGTTCATACCTAATGGCACCTTCATTCCTATTATCAAAACTACGATCGCTAGCAGGTAAAAAAATAAAATAATCTTTATCTTTTGTTGATTCATCGAATATTGCTTCTAATTTAAACTCATCAGAGTTTATGTTCAATTTTTGAATTATTCCTCTTAAATACATGTCACCAGGCGACTGCCCATCTGCATATCCACCAACTTCGAAATAAGAGTTATTTTCAATCAAGTTGATTACATAACCACTGGTGTGTTTTGAACCTAATTGTTCCCAAGTGTTGAAATCATTTGAATAGTAAAAAGAAACAGCTGATCTTGGGAGAAATCCGTCCCTATAATCAAATTTTAGTTTCAAATACCCTTCTGCAGGGCTCTTTTGTCCTGAATAAACTTTACTCGAAGAAAGCTGTTTTTCATCATCTGTATATGATATGTTAAATTGTTCTTTAACTATATCTTCATCAAGAGTCACCAGATATTCTCTGTAAACCTCTTTTATGTAATTACCTCCACCTACTCCTTTGAAGGGTTTTACATTTTCAATTGCCAAAGAATTAAGAAAAAATCTGTTTGACTGCTTTAAAAATACTGAAGGTAATAAATAAATTATTAAAAAAGAGAAGATTGTACCGATGTAAAATAGTATTTTCTTTTGTGAACGACTAATTTTTTTAGAATTAAAAACTAATAGTACTAAACCTATTAGAAGTGCTAAATATGATCCTCTTGAATATGTTAGATACAAATTAAAAAGTGAAATTATTGTCAATACACTATTAAGTTTATTGGAAAGTAAATGAAGAAAAATATCATCAGAGTTGATAATTTTTTGAATACAAATAAAAGTGTACATAGCGCAGATAATACCAATAACATTAGGACCACCTCCTTGCAGGCCTCCGAGCCTGCCTGAGGAAAGTGGATTCAAACTTCCAGAATTATTTAGTATCCAACCATCTATAAAGCCTGGAAGTTGAATTTGAAACACAATTACTAAAAAATTTGCGATCATAACAATACTTAATTGATTAAAAATAGACAAAATTGAATTATCTTCTTTGCTTATAATATCTATGCAAAGATAACCAAGAAAAAAGTAAAAATAAATTCTTAAGTTCGTCTGGTTAAAAAGTTCAAATTCATTTGAAATAAAAGATGTGTAAAAAATAAATGCAATTAAAAACCCAGAGAAAAATTTGTCAGATTTGCTAAAGTTTAAATTTTTTATTTTTCCAACAACTAAAAATAAAAATAAAATTATTAGTGGTAAGTCTTCTAGATTTATTCCGCCAATGTCAAATCCAAAATTTGGTGGAATGAGAAGAGAAAGTGCAAAAATTCTTCCAATGTTTTTTGAATTAATTTTTACAATATTCATAAATTTGTTCAAGTGGGCCCGGCAGGACTCGAACCTGCGACCGACGGATTATGAGTCCGTTGCTCTAACCAACTGAGCTACAGGCCCTAAATGATTAAAAGTTAATTACCCAAAAATGCTTGCGTTTTTAAAGCAATACTCATATCGCCAGCAACTTTTAATTTCCCAGTCATAAATGCTGCCTGACCAGATGTCTCACCATTCATGATTGCTTGCATAGTTTCAGAGTCTATAGTCATTGTGCAATCAGCATCATCATCACTTCCAGAGATTTCTCCTTCAGGCGTTACAAATACAATTTGATCGTCAACTACTAACTTTACCGTGCCACCTAAAACACTGAGATCTTTTCCTTCCGCGTTTTGTGTAATTACTTCCACTAAATTATCCATTTTCCTCCAATCAAGTTAATTATACTTTTATTTCTCATTTAAAAAAGCTCCGAGGGTGGGACTTGAACCCACAACCAACGGATTAACAGTCCGCTGCTCTGCCAATTGAGCTACCTCGGATAGCAAATTAATAATACTAG